>Ga0137360_10000219_pt1 | contig 33180 bp, 34 predicted proteins | sample Mad1_60_16metaG_FD_104924 | JGI IMG/M metagenome (GOLD analysis project Ga0137360, IMG submission 104924) | Vadose zone soil microbial communities from Angelo Coast Range Reserve, California, USA - Mad1_60_16 metaG | ecosystem: Environmental > Terrestrial > Soil > Vadose zone | place: USA... | reverse complement strand
TCTCGCCGCTGCCCTTTTTACTCATTGCGTCTCACCCCCGAGGTTTTTCCCCAAGCATAGCGACCGATAGGTACTGGCACTCCAGTGACCGAGAGGTTGTGGCACCTGGCCGATTGGGGCTAAGACCGGGTGGGTGGCGTCGTGGGTGCCTGCGGCGCAACTGGCGGAGTGGGCCCTTCGCGAGTGCCCGCAGCCCGCAGGGCTGCGATTCACGAAGCGTAGGGTGGCGAAGCCGGTTGCGCCGCAGGCACCCACGGCGACAGGCCCCACCCGCCTCGCGTCCAAGAAGCTACCTACCTAGCAGCATCCTCCCGAACCGCCAAGGGGAAGAACGCGATCAGGCTCCCAGCCCCAAGGCCGCGGCCCCCAGTCAGGCATGAACACGCGCCCCTTCTTGACGGTGAGGAACGGCACCACCGCCTGCGTCACCCGAAGGCCCGCCCCGAGCACGTCGTAGACCTTCCAGTCGCCCTCGCGCAGCTCGAGCACGGAGATGTCCGCCTGCCGCGCCGTGGCGAGGCTCCCCAGGCGATGCTCGGCCCCGATGGCGCGCGCGGGATTCTCCGTACACATGGTGACCACTTGGGCCAGCGTGAAGCCCAGGCCGAGGAAGCGCGTCATGATCTCCGTCAGGCTGTGCACCGTCTCCAGCCGGCCGGGCACCGTGAGATCGGTGCTGATGCAGTGCGGGGCCAGACCCTGATCGATCACGCGACGCCCGACATCGAAGCTGAAGTTCTTCCGCCCGTGCGCGGTGTCGAACCACACCCCGCGGTCCCGGGCCTCGCGGGCCTCGGGCACGAGCTTGCCGTTGCCGTCGAGAACGCCGCCCGGATTGGCGGTGAAGAGATGGGTGAGGATGTCGCCCTCGTCGAGGAGGGGGAGGAGCGAGTGGATCACCTTCGCGTCGTAGCGCTTCTCCGTGTCCCCGATGTGCACCATGAGCCGCGTGCCGCTCTCGCGCGCCGCGCGCTTGGCCAGGCGCGGCATCTCCATGCCCATGATCTCGAGGGCGGGAGACACCATGCGCGCCTTGATGCCACCGATGAGCCCTTGGTGCCGGCTCAGCACGTCGAGGGTGTCGTCGAGGTCGATGCTGCTCTCCGCGATGATATCCGGCATAGTGGCGAGCCCGGTCTGGCAGATGTGCAGAAAGGGAACGATCTCGGTGTGGCAGTGGGGAATGATATGGCGCGTGAATCCACTGAAGGTGGCCGACCCCGCGCTGCCCGCATCGACGATGGTGGTCACGCCCGCATGCACGCCCGCCAGATCCGGATGGACGCCGCTTCGCGTGACGCCTTCGAAGACATGCGCATGCAGATCGATGAGGCCGGGGGTGACGACCTTGCCCGCCACGTCGATGGTCCGGGCGGACTCGGCCGACGGGATATTCGCGGCGATGCGCGCGATGACCCCTCCCTGCACCGCCACGTCCCGGGTGCCGCTCGGTCCCGTGGAGGGATCGACGACGGTGCCGCCCTTGAGCAAGAGATCGTACATGGTGTCCCTCCTTCGCGGTGCGCGGGAGTGTAGCACGAGGCTCAGTGACCGAACAGGCGGCGAAGGAGCTCCGGTGCGTTTCCCCACATCACGAGGCTTACCCCCATGAAGCTCTCGCCGGCGATCCAGCCCGAGGCCACGGGAAATGTGAATTCCTCCGACCAGGCCGGCTTCTTCTTCTGGACCCACCATCCGAGCATGGCCCCGATGAAGAAGAGCAGGCCGTAGTACCAGTGAAACGTCCACGCCAGCCCGACGCCCGCGGGCGACGGGACGAGATGTTGGTGCCGCGGGATGGCCTTGGGAAGCACGGTCAGGACAATGCCCACGAGGCCGCCGATGACAATGCTCCAGATCTTGACCGGGCCGAGGGCCTGCACGCCGTGCGAGAGGGCGGCGGCCACCGCGCGCCACGTCTGCGCGGCCGGGGCGGGGAACTGGTCCGAGCCGAGGACACTCGCGTCAGGCACGAGCAGGCGAAAGGCGAGCACGCTGACGAGCGTCCCCACGAAAATGCCCGCGAACTGGGCGATGAACTGCTTCCGCGGATGCGCGCCCAGCAGGTAGCCGCTCTTGAGATCGGTGAGGAGGTCCGCGCTGCTGCCTGCGGCGGCCGCCGTGACATTGGCGCTCATGAGGTTCACGTTCACGTTGCCGGGACTGAGAGCGCCGAAGACGAGCTGGGTGATTTTCCCCATGGCGCCCACCGGCGTGGTGTCGGTCTCCCCGGTGACGCGACAGGCGACGAGGGCGAGGGCGAAGGACAGGGCCACCGCGATCGCCGTCTGCCAGTACGGCATGCCAAACGTGCGGTGGCCGAGCCAGGCGAGACCGAGGAAGCCGAAGAGCTGGCCCGCCACGAACCACGAGGCCGGGGTCTCGATGGCCGCGATGGGATCGTGCGCGTCGCGCCGGCCCGCACCGAACATGGCCCGGAGATCGGCGAAGGCGCGCAGCGCCGTCCGCCACTGCAGCCCGAAGGAGAGCAGGCTCGAGGTGACCATGCAGGCCACGCCGCCCCAGAGCGTCCACTGCACGATGGACGCGTAGCCGGCGCCCTCGATGACGCCCGCGTGCTGCAGGAGCGGGGTGAAGATCATCCAGGCGGTCACGCTTCCCACGAGCATGCTCCAGGAGACGTGGAGCCCGGTGATGGCGCCCGCGGCGATGAACATGGGCTCCCAGGAGAGCATCACCGTGCGCCCCACCCACGCCGGGCCGAACAGGCGCTGGTTGAAGGCCTGTACCCACGTCCCGATCATGAAGGGCGAGAGCTTCGCGCTCACCACCACGAGGCCTTCCGCCCAGAACTTGCCGACGAACGCGATGAGGGCGGCCCAACCGAGGGCCCGGGCCGACCGCATCCCCGCCTCGCCCGTGGAGTGGAGCGCGCGCAGCGTCTCGGCAGCCGCGATACCGCTCGGAAAGCGGAGCTGCTCCACGTTGATCATCTGGTGCTTCATGGGAATGGCCATGGTCACCCCGAGCACGGACAGGAAGAACACCCAGGCGAGCATGGTGGGCAGGGACAGGGCTTGGTCGTTGATCATCATGTAGGCGGCGAAGGCCGAGATGAGGGTGCCGCCCGTGGAATAGCCGGCCGAGCTCGCGGTGGACTGCATGCAGTTGTTCTCGAGGATGGTCATGGGCGCGTGCACGAGGCCGATGCGGTGCAGGGTCGTCCAGATCGCGTAGGAGAGGATGCACGCGGTGATGGCCACCCCGAAGCCCCAGCCCGCCTTGAGACCGATGTAGAGATTGGTGAGAGAGAGCAGGCCGCCCAGCGCGGAGCCCATGAGCACGGCGCGCCAGGTGAGCTGGAGCATGCTGTCCCCGCGTCCGCGGTAGACCCGCTCGTACCACTGGCGCTCGATTTCTTCGGGAGTGCCGCGAAAGGGCGCGATCGGCAGCACGGCCGGGGAGTGTAGCACGCCGCCAAGTTGACAAGGCAAATCGCATACGTCAGACTCCGCGGCAGTTCACGGATCTTCACTCGAGAAAGAGGACGTCTGAGAAGGAGAGCGCGATGGCGGACCCCGACATCTACCACCAGCTGCGGCGCAGGCACGGCCTGAGTCGCAGGGACTTCCTCGTCGCCACCGCGGTGGCCGCCGGCATGCCCGCGGCCGTGGCGTCCGCGCAATCGAAGAGCCCCCGGCCAGGCGGCACCTTCATCTCCGCCAAGACCACGGAGGCCCCAAGCCTCGAGCCCAACCTCGAGCAGGCCCTGTCCCGCCACCGCATCGACCCGCTCTTCTACAACCGCCTCGTCGAATGGAGCGCGGAGGGCAAGCTCGAGCCGTCCCTCGCCCAGAGCTGGACCACGAGCGCGGACGGCAAGACGTGGACCTTCAAGCTGCGGCAGGGGGTCAAGTTTCACAACGGCCGTGAGTTCGTGGCCGACGACGTGAAGTACACCTACGAGCGCGTGCTCGATCCGAAGCTGGGCTCCGGGGGGCGAGGCTATCTCGCGGCCATCGAGCAGATCGAGGTGGCGGACAAGCACACGGTGCGGATCAGCACCAAGCAGCCGAGCGCCTCGCTCCTCGCGGGGATGGCGGGGAACTGGTCGTCCATCGTGCCGCGCGAAGTGGCCGACCTGCGCCGCACCGCCGTGGGTACCGGCCCCTTCGTCCTGCAGGAATGGATCCCCCAGAGCCACCTCAAGGCGCGGAAGAATCCCGACTACTGGGACAAGGGCAGACCCTACGTCGACGCGGTGGAGATCAAGATCATTCCCGACGAGGGCAACATCATCGCGCAGCTCCGCACGGGGAACATCCACCATGCCTTGCTCGAGGACAACAAGAACTACCTCCTCGTGAAGGACGACAAGCGGCTCATCGCCCTCCGCTCGCCGCGCCTCGGCTTCGACATGGTGAACGTCAACCACGGCCGGAAACCTTTCACGGACGTGCGGGTCCGCCAGGCCCTCGCCCTCGCCGTGGATCGCACGGAGATCCTGCAGGCGGCCGCCTCCGGCCTGGGCTCGGTCACGGGTCCCCTCACGCCGGCCATGAAGCCGTGGGCCCTCCCCGTCGAGACATTCAAGGAGTGGTACACGCCCAATCCGGACCGCGCGAAGAAGCTCCTGACCGAGGCCGGGTTCCCGAACGGATTCAAGACGACGCTGAAGGTCATTCCCACTTTCCCCACCATGGTCGCGGGGGCGCAGGTCATCGCCGCCCAGCTGAAGAAGATCGGCGTGGATGCACAGATCATCCAGGAGGAGTACGGCGTCTGGATCAAGGTCATCACCAAGCCCACCTTCGACTTCGACCTGACCATGAACATCACGAACGGCGACGCCGACCCGGACTCGCTTCTGTACCGGCGCTTTCACTCCGTCGAGAAGCAGTGGAACAACGACGGCGATCCGGACATCGACGCGCTCCTGGACCAGGGCAAGCTGACGGTGGACCAGGCCAAGCGCAAGGACGTCTACGACAAGGTCCAGCGGCTCATGGTCGACCGGGCCATCCAGATCTGGACCTTCGCCCCGGACATGATCGACGTCACGCAGAACTACGTCCACTACCCGCAGCACTTCACCACGAACTACTACGGCTTTCGCACCGTGTGGCTGGAGCGCTGAGCGGCCTGAGATCCCACGCCTGATCGCGCGGCCCAGCCATGCGCCGCTACGTGGTGGTTCGCATCGTCTCGGTCCTGCCGACCCTGCTCGGCGTCAGCTTCGCCGTCTTTCTGATGGTCCGGCTCATCCCGGGCACGGTGGTCGATCAGATCATCGGCACGGAGGGCACCTACAGCGCGGAAACGGTGCGCTCCCTCCGCGCCTTCTTCGGGCTGGACGCTCCCCTCCATGTTCAGTACGGGCGGTGGCTATGGTCGGCGCTGCACGGAGACCTGGGAACGAGCTGGAGAACCGGATTGCCGGTCCTCCAGATGATCCTGGCCCGGCTGCAGGTGACGGCCGAGCTGACTCTCGGCGCGATGGTCGTCGCGATGCTCATCGGCGTGCCCCTCGGCATTCTCTCCGCCCGGCGGGAAAACACGGCCCTGGATCATTTGGTACGGGTGACGAGTCTCTTCAGCCTCTCGATTCCCGTTTTCTGGCAGGCCACCATGCTCATCCTCGCCGGCTCCCTCTGGCTCAATTGGGCTCCCCCCGTCGATTTCGTCAGCCCCCTCGCGCACCCCGCGCGGAACTTCGGCATCATGGCTCTCCCCAGCCTCGTCCTCGGCACCGCGGCTGCGGCCGTCTTCATGCGAATGACGCGCTCGTCCCTGTTGGAGGTGATGGGCCAGGATTTCGTCAGGACGGCGCGCGCCAAAGGTCTGTCCGAGCGCAGCGTGGTGTGGGGCCATGCCTTCAAGAACAGCCTGATCCCGCTCATCACCATCGCGGGGATCCAGGTCGGCTATCTGCTCGGTGGCGCGGTGGTCACCGAGGAGGTCTTTACCCTGCCCGGCGTGGGCCGTCTGCTCCTGGGGGCGGTGGTCCAGCGGGACTACCCACTCGTCCAGGGCACCATCCTCTTCATCGCCGCCCTGTTCATGCTGAGCAATCTCGCCGTGGATCTGCTCTACGCGGTTATCGACCCGAGAATACGCCGTGGATGAGGTCGCGGCCGCGCATGAACCGGCACCGCTCGCCGGATGGCGGGTGGCGCTCCGGCCCACGCTCCGCAACCGCCTCGTGCTCTTCGGCGCGATTCTCGTGCTCGCCCTCATCACCCTCGCCGTCTTCGCCCGCGCCATCGCCCCCTACGATCCCACCGAGATGAAAGTGGCGGACGCGCTGAAGGCTCCCTCGTGGGCGCATCCGTTCGGCACGGACCGCTTCGGGCGAGACGTACTGAGCCGGACGATCTACGGCAGCCGCATCGCCTTCGGGGTGGCGATCTCGAGCATTGGCATGGCGCTCGCCGTGGGCACGGTGCTGGGTCTCATCGGAGGCTACTTCGGCGGCTGGGCGGACGTGGCGATCGGTCGCGTCATGGACATCTGGTTCAGCTTTCCTACGCTCATCCTGGCCATCGCCATCGCGGCCATGCTCGGCCCCGGACTCGACAACGCGGTGCTGGCCATCGCCGGGGTCTACGCGCCGCTGTTCAGCCGGGTCGCGCGTGGCTCGGTGATCGCCGAGCGCGCCAAGGACCACGTGGTTGCCGCGCTCGGGCTGGGGGCGGGCGCCCCCCGCATCATCCTTCGCCATGTCCTGCCGAACATCGCGGCGCCCCTGATCGTCCAGGCCTCGGTGAGCCTCGCCTACGCCATCCTCACCGAAGCCTCGTTGAGCTATCTCGGCCTGGGCACCCAGCCGCCGGATCCCTCGTGGGGGACGATGCTGAACGAAGGCCGGACGTACCTGGAGACGGCGCCGTGGATGAGCATCTTTCCCGGCCTTGCCATCATGCTGGCCGTACTCGCGTTCAACCTCTGCGGCGACGGTCTGCGGAGCGTCCTCGATCCACAGCTCCGCGGCCGCTAGACGCGGGCGGGCCTTTCAGCGGCCCTGGAACTTCGGGGTGCGCTTCTCACGCCACGCGGCGTGGCCTTCGGCCTTGTCTTCGGTCAGCTCGAGCGCGGCGAAGCGATACAAGTCGACGAGGGAGGCGTCGGACAGGTTGGGAATGTCGAGGCTCCGCAGCAGCGACTCCTTCGTGAGACGTGCCGACAGTGGAGGCAGCGACGCGAGGTGCGTGGCCACCTCCAGTGTCTTGTCCATGAGGCGCGCGTGGGGCACCACCCACTGGGCGAGCCCGATACGGTGTGCCTCCTCCGCGGCCAACGGAAACCCCAGGGCGAGGCGCATGGCGTGGCCACGCCCCACCCAGCGGGCGAGGCGGACCGCGCCGCCATAGGCGGGCAGGATGCCCAACGCGACCTGGGGCAACCGCCATTCCGCGCGATCCGAGGCCACGAGCAAATCACAGCAGAAGGTCACGATGCAGCCGATCCCCACGGCATAGCCGTTGACGGCCCCCACGAGCGGCTTCGGAAAATTCCCGAGGATCTCGAAAGCGCGGTCCCGCCGCTTGGGCAGGCTCTTGATGAACGCCGCCGACGACGCCATGGTGTGTGTCTTCGGGTCCTTCAGATCGGCCCCGGCGGAGAAGGCGCCGCCCGCCTCGTCCCCGGTGAGGACCGCGCAGCGGACGTCGTCGTCGTCCTCCATGGCGGCGAAGTGACGGGCGATGCCTTCGTTGAAGTCCGCGCCCCAGGCGTTGCGGGCCTGCGGGCGGCTCAACGTGACGATGCCGATGTGGCCGCGCTTCTCGTAGGCAACGGGCATGGTGACCTCCTCCTACCGCAGCACGGTCTCGGCGATGCGCGTGAGCTCCGCTCCCATCTCCGCCTCCGTCTTCCCCGTGGCCGGCCGCACGATGACGCGATTCGCGCCCGCGTCGATCAGCCGCCGGATCAGATCGCGGTCGGCGGGCTGCCCGTGCACGGAAATGGTGATGGCGGCGGGATCCCGCCCCGCGTCCTTGGCGAGCCGGTCGAGGGTGGCACGGCTGCCGCGCAGCTCGTCGGGGGTGATGCGATTGGGCAACCAGCCGTCGCCCCACGTCACCACGCGCTGGAGCACGTTCTTGGCGCCTCCGCCGAGGATCACGGGCGGATGCGGCTTCTGGGCGGGCTTCGGATAGGAGCGGACGGGCGGGAAGTCGTAGTATTTGCCGTGGAACTCGGCCTCGGGCTTGGTCCAAAGCTCCTTCATGGCCAGGATCGATTCGCGTGTCTGCGACCAGCGGTGGTCGAAGTCGCCGCCCATGATCTGCGTCTCCTCGCGCAGCCAGCCCGCGCCGATACCAAAGAGGAAACGCCCGCGGCTGAACAGGTCGAGGGTGGAGATCTCCTTGGCGAGGAGGAGCGGATGCCGCTCGGGGACGAGCACGATGCCCGTACCGAGCTTGATGCGGCTGGTCACTCCGGAGGCTCTGGCCAGAGCCACGAACGGATCGATGAAATGCGAATAGCTCTCGGGAATGACGCCGTCCGCGGACCCCGGGAAACGGCTGGCCGAGTGCACGGGAATGAACGGATGCTCGGCGCACCAGAACGACTCGAAGCCGAGCTCCTCGACTTTCCTGGCCATGAAACCGACGTCGACGAGATAGGCGGGCAACGGCACCGAGATCCCGACATTCATGTGAGGCCTCCCTTTCCCAAGCGGCCGGGTGGACTGTCTTGGAGCATCTTCAGGCGCGAGCCCGAGAATAACTCAGTCCGGCATGGCCCCGCGCGCTGACCTCGGAGCCGCGGCTTCGCGGTTGATCTTGATGCCATCTGGCAGTATGCTTATTGCCATATTGGAGGAGGTGGCCATGGTCACAGCCATGAAGATCGCGGAGGCTCTGGGAGGCAGGGGCGTTCTGAAGGAACGGCTGGCCGACTACACCGCCGTCATCCACCGAGCGCGCTCCGGGCTTCCCTTTGCCTCACTCACGGGCGTCGGAACGCGCTACGACATTCCGGTGCTCACGCTGGCACGGGTGATCGGGGTGCCGGCCCGGACCCTGGCGCGGCGAAAGAAAGAACGGCGTCTGCGAGCCGACGAGTCGGACCGCCTCCTGCGCCTCGCTCGTGTGGCAGCGGTCGCCGAAGACGTCCTGGGCGAGCCCGCACATGCCGGGCGATGGCTCCAGAAGCCGAACCGCGCCCTCGGTCGTGTGATCCCACTCGATCTGCTCGACACCGATCTCGGCGCCGAGGAGGTCGTGACCATCCTGGGCCGCATCGAGCACGGAGTGTATAGCTGATCCGGATCTGGCGACTCGCCCGAGCTCGAAGCTCGGCCCTGGATGGGAAAGGCGCCCAGATATTCGGCGGAAGGTGGAACCATCGTGGCACCGCCATCGTCTACACTTCTGCCACGCTCTCCCTGGCAGCGATGGAGCTGCTCGTACACCTGGACGACGAAGATGGCGCGAAGGACTATGTCGGGGTTTCCGCGGAGATTCCGGACTCGGTGGGGATCGGCCGGGTTCGCGGCGCGGATCTCCCGCGGGACTGGAGAGCCTATCCGCCACCACAGGCTCTCGCCGATCTGGGCAGCCGCTGGGCCGCCGCGCGCGAGAGCGCGGTACTCGCGGTGCCGTCGGCCATCTTCCCCCAGGAGCTGAATTACCTCCTCAACCCGCTGCATCCGCAGTTCAAGCGCATCCACATCGGCCGCCCCGAGCCCTTCTTCTTCTATCCACGTCTCCGGAAGCGGCAGCGGGGGCCGCCGTGATACGATTCGCCTTGACTCGGTAGCTGTCTCGACCCAATGACCCCCGCCCAATGGAGGATGTCATGGCGAAGATCAAGCACATCGCGTTGTCGACCCAGGACCCGGACAAGACCGCGCGCTTCTACATCGACGTGTTCGGGATGAAGGAGATCGGGAAGATCAACAATCCGAACACGAGCGGGTACTACCTGAGCGACGGCGACCTCAACCTGGCCATCCTCAAGTTCAAGAACGACCAGGTGGCCGGCGTCGAGCGGGGCAAGGACTTTTCCGGCATCCACCACATCGGCTTCCAGGTGGACAGCCTCGAAGACATCACGGAGCGGCTGGCCGCCGCCGGCGCCCCGCGCCGCGATGACGTGAACGAGGCCCTCGGCGTGGGCCACGGGGACAAGCGCTACGTCAATGTCGAGGTCAAGTACAGCGGCCCCGACAACGTCATGGTCGATGTCTCCGAGACAGGGTGGGTGGGCACCTCCGAGTTCCACCCGTAGGGCGCTGGGAGAAGAAGACAGGTCATGGACAAGGCGCGCGTCTACTACCGGCAGGGCTGAAGCTCCTGCGCCAAGACGAAAGAGTTGCTTTCGTCATGGGGAGTGGAGTTCGACGGATTCGACGTCGAGAACGAGCCCGAGCGGCGGCGCGACCTCGAGGCCTTTGGCATCGCGCGCGTGCCCGCCACCATCGTCGGGGGCCGCGTCGTCCATGGATGGAACCCGAAGGCGCTCGCCGAGCTGGTGGGCGTGCGCTACGCGGAGCACAAGCAGCTCGCCCCCGCCGAGCTGGCGCGGCGGATGGACGCCGTGCTGGCCGCGACCCAGCGCGCCATCCGCCAGGTCCCGCGCGAGCACCTCGGCATGAAGAAGCCGGGGCGTGACCGGTCGGTGCACCAGCTCGGCTTCCACGTCTTCCGCTTGAGCGTGTCCTTCGTCGACACGCGCGAGCAGGGCTATCTTTCCGCGGACGTCTTCGACGAGATGGCGCCGGCCGGGATGGTGGACGGCGACGACATCGCCCGCTACGGCGACGCCGTCCGCGGGAGAATCGCCGCGTACGTCGCGCAGCCCGACTGGTGCGAGGGCACCGTCAGCACGTATTACGGTCCGCAGTCAACGCACGACTTCATGGAGCGCACGACGTGGCACGCCGCTCAGCATCTGCGCCAAATCTACTGGTTCCTCGAGCAGATGGGAGTGAGGGCGGATGCGCCGCTGACGGATGCGGATCTCGACGGGCTGCCTTTCCCGAACGAAGTGTGGTCGTAAGCGACACCGCAAAGGGGCGGAGGAGAGGACCATGCCGCTGATCAAGGTGACCGACCTCGCGTACGGGCGGCTGCGGGCGCCCGACCTGGACCTCGCGGAGGAATTCCTCACCCAGTTCGGGATGGTGCGGGCGGCGCGGACACCGAGCGCGCTCTACATGCGCGGCACCGACCCCGCGCACCACATCCACGTGACGGAGAAGGGGGAGCCCGGATTCGTGGGGCTCGCCTATTACGCGCCGAGCCTGGACGATCTCCGACGGCTGGCCAAGGCGCCCGGGGCCTCGGCGGTGGAATCGATCGACGAGCCCGGCGGCGGCAAGCGGGTACGGCTGCGCGAGCCGAACGGCTACCAGATCGAGGTGGTGCACGGGATCAAGAAGGACAAGGCGATCCCGGTGAAGCGCCAGCCGATGAACCTGGGGAAAGACGGGCTCAAGCGGGCGGGCGCCCTCATGCGGCTGCCGAAGGGTCCGTCGCGGGTGAAGCGCATCGGCCACGGCGTCATGGCCGCGCCCAACGTGGCGGCGACGGCGCAGTGGTTCCGCGACACGCTCGGGTTCATCTGCTCCGACGACATCTACGCGGGCACCAAGGACAACATCATCGGCTCGTTCAACCGGTGCGACCGCGGCAAGGAGTACGTCGATCACCACGTGTTCTTCTGCGTCAAGAACGAGCGGGCGGGGCTCAACCACCTGTCCTACGAGGTGCAGGACGTCGACGACGTGTTCATGGGCCACCAGCACCTGGCGCAGCTCGGCACCTACGAGCACATGTGGGGAATCGGGCGGCATCTTCTGGGGAGCCAGATCTACGACTACTGGGCAGACCCGTGGGGCCGCGTGCACGAGCACTGGTCCGACACCGACCGGCTGAACGTGAAGAACGGCTCGAACCTGCTCTCGGCCGAGGAAGGCTTCGTTTCGCAGTGGGGTGAGCGGCCGCCCGAGAAGTTCCTCGGCCGTGTCTGCCCGTAACCGAAGCCCCTCGCCGTGGCGAACCATATTGTCCGCGTTGGCAACGTCGAGATCATGGCGCTCTCCGACGGCCTGCTCGAGTTCGATCTCTGCAATTTCTTCCCGACCATCCCGCAAGCCGACTGGCAGCCCTACGAGTCCCACCTGACCCACGATCACCACGTCCGCTTCAACCTGGGCTCGTACCTGATCCGCACCGAAGGGCGAACCGTTCTCGTCGACACGGGCCTCGGGCCCAGACCCGCGGCCACACCGGATGTTCCTTGGGGCGAGCTCCTCCGAGATTTCCAGGCCAAAGGCGTGAGGCCCGACGAAGTGGACATGGTGCTGCTGACGCATCTGCACCGCGACCACGTCGGCTGGAACCTCCAGCGTGAAGACACCCGCTGGGTGCCGACCTTCGGCAGGGCGCGCTACTGGATGAGCGCCAAGGACTGGGAGGCGTGCCACGAGCCCGAGATCCAGCCCCAGCGCTTCCCCAACGCGCCCACCTGCGTCTGGCCGCTGGCAGAACTGGGCCTGGTCGAGCTGATGCAGGGCGAGCACAGCATCACGCGAGAGCTCACGGCCGTCCCCACGCCCGGACACACGCCGGGGCACATGAGCATCCTCGTCACCTCGCAGGGGGAGCGCGCGCTGGTACTGGGAGACGCCGCGCACAGCCCCGTGCAGCTCGAGGAGACGGACTGGGTGTCGCGGGCCGACATGGACCCCGAGCTGACGCGCCAGACGCGCCGGGCTCTGGTCGACCGCCTCGAGCGCGAGCGGATCCTCGTTGCGGCCGGACACTTCCCCGCCCCGGGCTTCGGCCGCATCGTGCGCCTGAACGGCCGCCGCTACTGGCAGGGCCTCTAGGTCGGATGCTGGAAACAGCCGCCGGGTGATGGCGCTCGTCGCGGACGTGACAAGTCCCAAGACGTGGAGCGCGCCATCAGCCGCAGCCCCGAGGAGTCCGGCGCCCTCCACGTGCTGGTCAGCAATTTGGGCGATTCCATCCGGAAGGCCTGGAGGCCGAAGGCATCAGCCGGAACGAGATCGATACGATGGGCCGGGAAGTCCCGGGCGCCCTCCTGATGGGGAACGGGCCACGTGACAGAGGCGCTCGGGCTGGTTAGAATGGTCCCGTGGGAGACAGAACGATGAAGAGAGCCCGGACCGCTCTCATAGTGGGCGCGCTCGTGATGGGAGTCGGAAGCATTCCGGCCGCCCACGCGCAGGAGGTCAAGCAGCCGCCCGATATCCGGATGCTGCTGACTCAGCCCTCCAACCGACTGGCCGTTTCGCCGCCCGCCCCCGATCTTCGCGACCTGCCCCAGGGGAAGATCGACAAGCTCTCGGAGCAGCTGCCCATCACGGTGATCCTGGGTGATCCGCGCTGCTATCCGGGCGAGGAAGAGGGCTTCATCGATCCCCGACAGCTCAGAAGCCCGCGCTCGCGAAGGCCTCACTAGCTCCTCGTCGCCGGACTTTCTCCGGCCCCCTCTTGAAGCCTGCCCCGTTCCGGTACGCGCGGCCGCACACTCTCGCGGACGCCGTGGAGCTCCTGGGCGCCGGCGACACTGACGTCAAGATCCTCGCGGGCGGACAAAGCCTGGTGCCGATGCTCAACTTGCGCCTGCTGCGCCCCGCCGTCGTCGTGGACCTGAATGGCGTGCCCGGTCTCGATCGCATCGCCCCGGATCCCGCCGGTGGTCTCACCATCGGCGCCCTCGTGCGCCATGCCGAGCTCATGGCGGCGCCGCTCGTGGTCGAGCGCGCCCCTCTCCTCGCGGAGGCCGCGCGTCACATAGGCCACCCGGCGATCCGGCATCGCGGCACGCTGGGCGGCAGCCTCGCCCACGCGGATCCCGCCGCCGAGCTGCCGGCTGCCCTCGTCGCCCTCGACGCGCGCTTCGTTCTTCAAGGCCGGAAGGGTACGCGCACCGTCCTTGCCACCGAATTCTTCCAGGGTCTCCTCACCACGGCCCTCGGTCCGGACGAGATCCTCGTCGAGGTGCAGGTCCCGCGGCAAGGACCAGGCTGGGGATTCGCCGAGGTCGTACGCAGGAGCGGAGATTTCGCTCTGGCCGGCGTGATCGCCGTCGTCCGCAGGAAGCCAGGGCCCGCGGTCCGCTGCGAGTTCGCGAGACTCGTGGGCTTCGGCGTGGGCGATCGGCCCGTGCGCTTTCGCGCGGCGGAGGACATCCTCACGCGCGAGCATGCCGAGCTGTCCATCGCCCGCGCCGCCGCGGCCGTGACCTGCGATCCGCCGGACGACGTCCACGCCTCCGCGGACTATCGCCGTCACCTCGCGAGAGTGCTCACGGAAGACGTCCTGGGTCAGGCTCTGGAATGGTCTGGCGCGAGGCGCCGGCCATGATCGAGCCCGCGGAGCGCCTGGCCATCCGCCTCACCGTCAACGGCCGCGAGGTCGCGCGCGAGGTCACGGCCCGCCGATCGCTCGCCGACTTCCTGCGAGAAGACCTCATGCTCACGGGCACGCACGTGGGCTGCGAGCACGGGGTATGCGGGGCCTGCACCGTGCTCGTCGACGGGCGCAGCGCGCGGAGCTGCCTGCTCTTCGCCGTCCAGCTCGACGGCTCGACCGTGACCACCATCGAAGGCCTGACACCCGCCGAGGGCCTGAGCCCCCTTCAGCAGGCCTTTTGCCACGCCCACGCGATGCAGTGTGGGTTCTGCACGCCCGGGATGATCGTGGTGACCACGGAATTGCTGGAGAAGAATCCGGCCCCGACCACCGACGAGATTCGGGAATCCCTGGCGGGCCAGCTCTGCATGTGCACGGGCTACGTCAATATCGTGAAAGCAGTCGAGCAGGCCGCCGCGACGGCTCGGAACGCCACGGGCGAGGCGGCGTGAGCGGGCCCTGGGTCGGCGCCGCTCTCCCCCTCAAGGAGGACGTCCGTCTCGTGGCCGGCCGCGGGCGCTTCATCGACGACCTTGGATGGCCCGGCATGCTCCACGCGGCCGTGCTCAGGAGCCCGCACGCGCATGCACGCATCCGCTCGATCGACGCGCGGCAGGCCTTCGCGTGTCCGGGCGTCACCGCCGTGCTCACGGGGGCCGACGCCGCCCGCTTGTCTGGTCCGATCCGGCCACTGATCCCCACCACCGCCGCCGTGCCGGACTACTGCCTCGCCGTCGACGTCGTGCGCTACGTCGGCGAGCCCGTGGCCGCGGTGGCCGCGGCCGATCGCGCCACCGCCGAGGATGCGCTCGAGCTCATCCGCGTCGAATACGAGCCACTCCCGGCGGTAGTGGATCCTTACGAGGCCATGCGCCGGGGCGCGACCCTCCTCTACCCGAAGCTCGGCACCAATGTCGTCTGGCACGACACGCTGAGCTACGGCGACGTCGACGGCGCGATGGCGCGGGCCCACGGTGTGCTGCGCGAGCGCTTCACCATACAGCGCTATGCCTCGACGCCACTCGAGACCTTCGGCGCCATGGCCGCGTACGATCCGGGGACGGACGGCTTCGAGTTCTGGACGAACGACCAGCGGCCGGGGCTGGCCATTTCGATCCTCGCCGCGTCGCTCGGCGTGCCGCAGTCCCGCCTCAGGCTCAGCTGCCCCGACATCGGGGGCGCCTTCGGCAACAAGCGGCGGCCGGCCTATCTGCTGATCTGCGCCCTCCTCTCGCGCATAGCGGGCCGGCCCGTGAAGTGGATCGAGGATCGCGTGGAGAACCTCACCGCCCTCATGCACGCCTGTAACGGCGTGATGGACGTCGAGCTCGCCTATCAGGCCGACGGCACGCTCTTGGCGCTCAGCGTGCGCGACGTGGCGGACGAGGGGAAAACCCTCCTCACGCCGACCCAGCACAACCTGATCAAGCTCGGGAACATCGCCAACGGCTACCGCATTCCGGCCATCCGCTACGAGGCGTGGTCCGTGTTCACCAACAAGTGCCCGAGCGGAGCCAATCGCGGCATCGGCAAGCCCTTCATGTGCTTCGCCGTGGAGCGATCGATGGCCATTCTCGCTCGGCGGCTCGGCCTGGATCCCGCAGAGCTCCGGTTGCGCAACTACGTCACGGCGGCCGAGATGCCCTACACCACGCCCCCGGGCGCCCAGTACGACAGCGGCGACTATCCGGCCACCCTCCACACGGCGCTCGAGCGCTTCGACTATGCCGGCTGGCGCGCGGAGCAGTCGCGCGCGCGGCAGGAGGGCCGTCTCCTCGGCATCGGCATCGCCACCTCCGTCGAGCCCGCGGGCACCAACCTCGCCTCGTACGAGCTCGTCACGGGTCGCCGGAGCGTGTCCGGATCAGCCGAGGCGGCCATGGTCCGGATGGAGCCGGACGGCACCGTACGCGTGGCCATCGGTGATCCCGCGAGCGGCCAGGGCTACGAGACGGTCATCGCGCAGATCGTGGCGGACGAGCTCGGCCTCGCGCCCGAGGCGGTGTCGGTGGCCCGTGGCTTCGACTCCGCCGTCTCGCCGTGGCTCTATCTCTCCGGCAACTACTCGAACAAGTTCTCCGTCACCGACGTGGGAGCGATCGTGGGCGCCGCCCGCCTCGTCGCGGACAAGCTGCGCCGGTTGGCCGGGCATCGGCTCGAGATCGCCCCCGGCGACCTCGACCTGCGCGACGGCGCGGTGGTGGTGCGGGGAGCGCCGGACCGGCGCGTGGCCTTCGTCGAGCTCTGCCGCACCGCCTACGCCGATGTGCTGGGGCTGCCCCCCGGTGAAGCGCCCGGGCTCGAAGCCCATCACGCCTATCAGAATCCACTCGCCGCGCCCGTCGACGCCGATCGTCGCGTCCGCTCCCAGCTCGTCTTCTCCAACGCGGCGCACTGCTGCCTCGTCGAGGTGCACCCGCGCACCGGCGTGGTCACCGTGCTCAAGTACGTGGTGGTGCACGACTGCGGGCGTGAGCTCAACCCGCTCATCGTCGAGGGCATGGTGCACGGCTCGACCGTGCACGGGATCGGGGCCGCCCTCCTCGAGGAATTCCGCTACGACGGCCAGGGCCAGCTCCTCACCGCCACCTTCCTCGACTACCTGAAGCCCACCGCCACCGACGTGCCCGAGATCGAGGTGGATCGGCTCGAGCATCCGTCGCCCTTCACGGCGCTCGGGGCCAAAGGCGTCGACGAGGGCGGCGCCATCCCGGGGCCCGCGGCCGTGGCCAATGCCGTCGAGGACGCACTGGCCGCGTTCGGCGTCACCGTCCGCGAGGTCCCCATCACTCCCGAGCGCGTCTGGCGCTGGATCGCTCGCGACAAGAATCCGTGAGGAGGATGCCGGCTCTCCCTTTCGCTCCTAGCCCTTCAGCGCGCCGGCGGTCAGCCCACGAATCAGGTATCGGCGCACCGTCAAGGCAAATGCGAGGACGGGCAGCATGATCATGGTCGCGGCGGCGCCGATCCTGCCCCACTCCCAGCCCTCGTAGTTCATGAAGTTCACGATGGCGACCGGAGCCATCAGGGCCTGGCTTCGCGTCAATACCAAGGCATAGAAGAAGTCGTTCCAGGCGAAGACGAAGCAGAAAATCGCCGTGGTGGCCAGGCCGGGACCGGAGAGCGGCAGCGTGATGCGGGCAAAGGCCTGGAGCGGTCCCGCGCCGTCGATGGCCGCCGCCTCCTCGAGGGATCGCGGAATCCCATCGAAGAACGTGCGCATCATCCACATCACGAGCGACAGGTTGAACGTGAGGTAGATCACGAGGAGGCCGAGCACGGTGTCGATCAGGCCAAGCCAGCGATAGGTCAGGAAGAACGGGATCGCGAAAGCGATGGGCGGAGCCATCCGTGTCGACAACACCCAGAGGGCGAGGCCGCGGCTCCGGCCGAAGCTCGCCCGTGACAGCGCGTAAGCCGCCGGCACGCCCAGCAGCATCGACGTCAACGTCGTCAATACGCTGACCACGAGGCTATTGACGAACGATCGGGCGAACTTGCCCTGGAAGACTGCCGCGTAGTTGTCGAGCGTGGGGGCGAAGAAAACGGTGGGCGGCACGCGCATCGCCTCCACGTCGGTCTTGAAAGACATCTGCACCAGCCACAGCACGGGAAACAGGGTCGCCGCGAGCAGCAACGCCGATGCCCCGTGGGTCAGCACCGGGCCAAGCCGCCGCCGCGCCACCGCTCGCGCCCCCTTTGACTTACTCGACATCGACGCGGGCTCCCGCCCAGCTCACGATCAGGTAGCTCACGAGAAAGGTGACGGCGAGCACCACCACGCTGATAGCCGCGGAGAAGCCGGGCAGGCTGTACGTGAACCCCTGGAGGAACGCGTAGTAGTTCGTCGCTTCGGTCACCGTGCCCGGTCCGCCGCCCGTCATGATGAAGATGAGCGGGAAGGCCTTGACGCTCTCGATGAGGCGGAAGAGCACGGTGACCACGATGGCGGGCCGGAGGAGCGGCAGGACCACGTGGCGGAACACCTGCCACGGGCCCGCGCCGTCGATGCGCGCGGCTTCGAGAGGCTCGGCCGGCATCATCTTGAGTGCGGCCAGGAGCATCAGCATCGTAAAGGGGAACCACTCCCACACGTCCGCCACCACGAGCGCGGGCAGGGCGAGCCGAGGGTCGGCCAGCCAGGCCGGCTGGGGCAGCCGCAGGAGGCCCAGTCCCCAGTTCAGCATGCTGATGTCGGGGGTGAAGAGGACCTTCCAGATAATGGCCACGATGATGGGCGGCAGCACCATGGGAATGATGAAGAGAGCGCGTATCGCTTCGAGAACACGCGAGTCACGATTCAGGAGAAGCGCCGCGCCCAGGCCGAGCAGGAGCTGGGCGGCCACCGTGAAGACGGAGAGCAGCAGCTGCACGCCGAGCGAATTGAGAAACCGGCCGTCTCCCGGCAGCTCCACGAAGTTCGCGAGCGGGCGACTGAAGTCCCACCACGTTCCGGGGCGGGCCAGATTGAGGGGAGTGAGGCTCGTGAGGAGAAGAAACGCGAAGGGTGCCAGCGTCACCACGGCCAGCACGAGCAGGGCCGGTGAGAGCAGTACCACGAAGACGCGCTCCCGCCGCCGCACAGCCCGTGGGGCCCTGAAACCTAGGACTTCCGGATGGAGCGACCTGCCTTCGTGAGGATGCCCTCGACGTCACGCTGGGCGTCGCGCATCGCCTGGGTGGCGGGCTTCTGCCCCGTGGAGATCTCCGACAGGGCAATGCTCACGCGATCCCCGATGGGGGGAAACTCGGGCACGGTCCGGTACGCCATGTACCCGGCGCCCGCCTGCTTGAGAACGGCCCCGTGCAGAGCGCCGATATCCGCGCCGCCCCAGTTGTACTTCTGGCGATACGCGGGACTGCCGAGGACGCTCGCCCGCGTCACCGCCGGATAGACCACCGTCTCGGCAATCCTGCCCATCACTTCCTTCGATGTGGCCCACTTGATGAACTCCCACGAAGCGTCCTTCTGCTTGGCGCCCGCAGGAATCTGGAGCCCGTGGACCGCGGCCTGGGGAAAGCGCCCGGCCGGCCCACCCGGGGGCAGCGCGAATCCCACCCGGTCCTTGACCTTGCTCTTGGCCGGGTCCGCGGCCAGACCGACCCACGCGAGAGCGTCGATGTACACGGGCCGCGCGCCCCTCCATCATGCCGCCCGACGACTGCGGCTCCGCATAGCTCTGCACTCCGGGCACGCTGAATTCCCTGTACAGCCGGCCGAAGACCTCCGCGGACTTGACCGACTCGGCAGAGGCCAGCATCGGTGTCATGTCGCGGGGCGGATCGGCGAAGAACCGGCCGCCGTAGGCGAAGAGATAGTTTGGCCAGATCCAGTGGAAGCCGCCGAGACCTCGGCCCATGTAGGCCTTGACCTCGGCCGTCTGGATCTTCGGCGCGGCGGCCAGGAGCTCGTCGAACGTCTCGGGTGGCTTGAGTCCCGCCCGCTCGAAGACGTCGCGTCGGTAGACCATGAGCGTGCTCTCGGCCACGAACGGCAACCCGAACACGTCGCCGCCACTCTTCATGGGCGCCATAGCCCCCGACAGGAAGTCGGCGGAATCGGCGGCGGCGTCCCGCGCGAGGAAATCGTTGAGACGGCTCGACCACCCCGCGCCGATCCACTTGCCCGAGAAGATGAAGGTCAGCGCCATGACGTCATAAGCGCCCGAGCCCGTGGACAGCTCCAGATCGGCGCGCTGGTTGTAGACGAGGAAGCCCGGCGTATCCATCTCTACCTTGATGCCCGTGAGCTCGGTGAACTGCGGCAGGAGCTCCTTGAGCGCGCGCGGATACGGATGATCGAACATGAAGACGTTGAGGGTCTTCCCGGCGAAGGGCTTGGCGCGCGAGGGCTGGGCGGCGGCCCGGCCGATTCCACGCACGGCCAGGGGCGGGGCGGCGACGCCGGCGGCTCCGCGCACGAATGATCGCCGCGTCATGGCGCGATGCAGGCCTCTCGGTTCCGACGTCATCGTCGTCGCCTCCCCTCGGCAATCCGCTCACTGCGGCACCCGTCGGGCGATCCTAGCACAGCCATTCCCAGGGCGGCGGGCTCGACCACCGTCCTCCTCAACCCTCTGATGCTTCCGTTCCGCTTTGTGAACCCTCTGGGAACCCAATGTCCGGGTTGACCGGCGGAGGCCTCCGGACTACGCTGAACCACGCTCACGAAGCTCGAACCCCGAGACCCGACACGGAGGCTTCCCAACGTGCATGATCTCATCATCGACAACGCGCGCATCATCGACGGCCTGGGCGCTCCTGCCCTCGAGGGTGGTGTCGCGGTCGCGGATGGCCGCATCGCCGCGGTCGGCAAGGATCTGGGCGCGGCGAAGCAAAGAGTCGACGCGCAGGGCCTCGTGTTGGCGCCGGGCATCGTGGACATCCACACGCACTACGACGCCCAGCTGACCTGGGATCCCTTCGCCACGCCGTCCACGGCGCTGGGGGTGACCACGGTGGTCATCGGCAACTGCGGCTTCACCATCGCGCCCTGTCGTCCCCAGCATCGTGACGTGATCATGCGCAATCTCACCCACGTGGAGGGCATGTCGCTCGAGGCCATGCGCGCGGGGATCAGCTGGGATTTCGAGAGCTACCCCGAGTACCTGGGCTCGATCGAGCGGCGGGGCGTGGTGCCGAACGTGGCCTCTCTCGTCGGTCACTCCTCGGTGCGCACGTACGTGCTCGGCGAGGATGCGAGCAGGCGGCCGGCTACCGAGGCGGAGATCGCCGAGATGCGCCGGATCGTGCTGGAAGCGGTCAAGGCCGGGGCCATCGGCTTCGCCACCTCCACCCTCGAGCAGCACAACGGTGAGGCGGGCATCCCCATGCCCTCGCGGCTCGCGGATGAGAAGGAGATGCTCGCCCTCACCGGCGCGCTGGGCGAAGCGGGGCGCGGCATCTTCATGCTGACCAAGGGCATGACGTCCACCATTCCCTGGCTCGAGAAGATCGCAGGCGCCAATGGCCGGCCGGTGATGATCGCCGCCATGTTCGTGGATCCCGGCGATCCCCGGCGCGTCTTCAAGGAGCTGGGAGAGATCGAGCAGGCGCGGTCGCGTGGTCGCGAGCTCTGGGCCCAGGTGGGCTGCTTCCCGCTCGGCATGGAGTTCACGCTCCGGCATCCCTATCCTCTCGAGGCGCTCATGGCCTGGCGGCCGGCCCTCGAGGCGGCGAGCGAGGCGCGCTATCGTCAGATCCTGGCCGATCCGTCGTTCCGCGGCGCCCTCATTCATGAGATGGGTCAGCCGGGAGTGCCCAACCGCATCAGCAACGAGAACTGGGATTACCTCACGGTGATGGAAGTGAAAAAGCCATCCCTGCAGCACCTCGAGGGCAAGATCATCGGGCAGCTCGCGCGCGAGCAGAAGCGCGAGCCGTGGGATGTGTTCCTCGATCTGGGCCTCGAGGACGATCTCGACACCATGTTCGACTGCCGCCTCTTCAACACGGACGAGAAGAAGGTCTCCGAGCTCCTGCGGCACCCGTGCGCGGCGGTGGCGCTGTCCGATGCGGGCGCGCATCTCTCCTTCCTCTGCGATGCGGGCTTCGGTCTCCATCTCTTCGGCCACTGGGCGCGCGAGCGCGGCGACATGACCCTCGAGCAGGCGGTGCGCGCGGTGACGAGCGCGGTAGCGGACGCGTATCGTATCCCCAGCCGCGGGCGGATAGCGCCGGGCGCATGGGCCGACCTCATGCTCTTCGATCCCGCCACGGTGGGGCGAGGCGAGAAGCGTCGCGTGAACGACCTGCCCACGGGCGCCTCGCGACTCGACACACCGGCGGTGGGACTGCACGGGGTGTGGGTGAATGGGGTGCGCACGGCGGATGCCAAGGGCGTGATCGCCGACTGCGGCCGCCCGGGCCGCCTCCTCAAGGAGTTCGGCGCCTAGCGCGGTAGACGTAACCGCTCCCTCGCTCGTTTACACGCCCGGCAATTTTCTCGAGCCGCCTCCGCGCTTTCTCTCCGCCTTCCGCCGTACGTAAACGTACCTTCCTGCGCCGCCGTCAGAACCGGCAAGCAGCCAACCGCCCGTCGGGGCACAGGAGGAAACGCTATGCAACGATTCACGTGGCTCATGGGGGGCGCGGCCGTCGTGGTCGCGCTGTGGGCTCCCTTGGCGGGTGCTCAAACCGTCACCCAGGATACGTCCGGCACCTCAGCGCCTTCGCAGAACGCCCCACCCGACACGCGAGGCACACAGGACCGCCAGCGCAGCCGGGGCGGGATGCAGACGCCCGGACAGGGTACAGAGAGCAGTGGGCAGGATCAGACCGGCAGCGGACAGGGCACGAGCGACCAGGCCAGCGGCCAGACCGCGACGGGCAGCCAGCAGGATTCGCAGCCCACCTCGCGGACCACACGATTCGGTGGGCAGGGACAGGCGCGCGGCAGCTTTGGCCAGGGGCAAACCGGCGGGCGGCAGTACACGCAGGATTCCAGCCAGGGACAAAGCGGCTCATCGCAAGGCGCGCCGACGCAGAACGGGGGCACGCAGAATTCCCCCCGGTTCGGCCAGGGGCGGCGTTACACGCAAGATGGCGGCCAGGGACAGAACGGCTCGCCGCAAAACACTCAGGGCGGCGGGCAGGGCCAGGCCGGCGGCATCCACCAGGATGCGCAGCATGTGCGCCAGGACAATCGAGACATCCGGCAGGACCGGCGCGACGTCGGGCGCGACGTTCGGGACATCAGGCAGGACCAGCATGAGCTCGCTCGTGACAACCACGAAATTCAGGGCGACCGCCGTGAGATCGCTCGCGATCAACGCGAGATTCGCCAGGACCGCCACGAGATCGGTGGCGACGTGCGGGAGCTCGCTCACGATCGCGCTCAGCTCCGGCAGGACGTGAGGGCGGGCGACTACCAGGCCGCCGCCCACGACCGCGCCGAGATCCGGGGCGATCGGCAGGAGCTCTCCCACGACCGCCAGGAGCTCTCCCGCGATCAGCGTGAGCTCCGCAACGACCGTCAGGAGCTGCGCCACGATGTGCAGGACCACAATCAGGACCGCCGCGACCTTGCCCAGGATCACCGCGATCTCGGCAACGACCGGCGCGACCTTCGTCAGGACTATCGCAATCGCTATGCGGACAGAACCGCGCTCCGCCAAGACTATCAGAACCGTTTCCCGAACCAGACGCACGGTCAGACACCGAGCCTTGGTCAGTCGTCCAGCGCTGGCCAGACGACGGGCTATGGTCAGCACCCGAGCTATGGCCAATCGTCAAGCTCTGGCCAGGCGACGAGCTACGGTCAGCGCTCGAGCTATGGCCAGAGCCCTGGCGCCAGTCAGGGTCCCAGTTACGGCCAGGCGCAGAGCTACGGCCAGTCGCAGAGCTACGGCCAGCGCCCCAGTTACGGCCAGGCGCAGAGCTATGGCCAGCGACCGAGCTATTCTCCGAGTGCTCCGAGCCGCTTCGGGGCCCGCAGTGGTGTCCAGTACGCCAGTCGGGGATCGGGTAGAAGGTAGTCCGCTTTCGCGGCCGGGCTGAGCGCGCGACCAACGCTCAGCCCGGCCTCGCTCGCTTGGCGCGCTGTCCTCTTATCGATTTCTCATTCAACTTCAATCCTCTCCTCGAGTAGAGCCGCGATGTAAACGTCGACGGCCCATGCCGCGTCGTATGTGTAGAAGGCGGGTCAGGGTCGCAGCTCATGTGGCCCGCGCGGCCCGCGCGCAGCAGACCCGAGGGTGGAAGGGGGAGACTCTGATGCTCAGAAAAATGCTCGTGGGAAGCGCCATAGGCCTGGCCGCCCTTGTCGGCTCCGCCGGCACGGGGCATGCCGGCGTCGGTGTAGACCTTGGAATCCATCTCGGTGCCCCGGCGCCGCTCGAGCCCGTGCCGGCGAGCCCCGTGTACTACGCTCCGACGGCGGGCGCCAACCTCTTCTCGTTCGACGGCGACTTCTATGTCTTCCTGGGTACCAAGTGGTACGTCGGTCCCCGCCAGGCCGGCCCCTGGTCGGAGCTTCCGCCAGAATTCGTCCCGCGGCCCGTGCTCGCAGTTCCCGTGCAGTACTATCGCGTACCGCCTCGTGAGTGGGCGCACTGGCGGCGCGAAGCGCCTCCGCGTTGGGCGCCTACATGGGGTCGGCGGTGGGAAGAGCATCGACATGGCCCGCCGCCTCCCGCCGAATATCATGGCTACCATCGGGATGACCATCGCGACCATCACGTGGCCTATCGCGATGACCGGCGCGATGACCGGCGCGACGACCGGCGTGGCGACGGGCGCGATCGGGATCGGTACCGGGACGATCGCCGGTAACGCAACCGGCTCGAACGGCACGCACCAAACGGCCGCACGCGAAGCTCACGTGCGGCCGAGGTGTTTCAGGACCTGGTCGGCAGCCTAGCGCCGCAGCTCCTGTACGCTCTTCACCGGGGTGCCGTCCTTGCGAGCGATGGCACGGCGGGCCGGCCCGGTCTGATCGCCGAAGGTCGGCTGCCAGCAGGTGTGCTTGCCGGCGCCGCCCACCACGATCACCGAGAGATCATCGGGCGACTTCACGATGGGCAGGAGGGTGTCGGGCGCGTCCACCACCCCGTGGCTCTGCACGTGAAACCGCCGGTACTCTTCGCCGAGGCGGCCGAGCGGGAAGCGCGCGTTCTCGAAGATGAACTCTTTCACCTGTCGCTTGCTGTAGCCGTCGCGTGCGATGGTGGCCGCGTGCTCGGGGCCGAGCGAGAGCAGGGGCTGGCCATAGGCGAGGAGGTTGTTGCTGCCGGCCTGGCCCATGGCGCCGGCGACGATCCTGAGCACGCCCAGGCCCGTGTAACTGTAGTGATCCTGGATATTGTGCGGACCCTCGCAACCGATGACGGTAACTGTGCTCACGTCGATCGGGAAGCCGTGCTCGACGTGAAGCGGCTCCCACGGGCTTTCCGCTTCGTTCTCGGCCACGCAGTAGGCGATCTTGGCGGGGCTCCCCTGGGTAGAGCGGTCGCCGGTACCGGGCAAGCCGCCCCCCACATTCATCAGGAGCAGGCGCACGGCACGCCCGATGGTCATATTGGCGCGGAACCCCTGGCCAAAGGCGTTGTAGCCCGAGTTGATGGCGAGCTCCCCCGCGATAGGCCCGTTGACGATCATGATCGGGGCCACGGGGTGCGTCGTGGCCTGAATGGAGTCGAGATTGAAGGCGGGATCGGAGAGGGCCTCGATGGCCGTGATGATCACGGGCAGGTATTCGGGCTTGCACCCTGCCATGACCGCATTGACGGCGATCCGCTCGACGGTTGCCTCGCCCTGCCGCGGGGGCAGGACGGCGACCACGTCGAGCGGATCGCGATCGGTCCAGCGCAGGAACTCCTTCACGTCTCTGTCTGTAGGCGGAACGATGGGCAAACCGTCCGTCCAGCCGCGCTCCTGATATAGGCCGTTGACGGCCGCATAGGAGGCGTCCAGTCGAAACGTCTTGGCCGCGGGGCCTGGTGCGCTCATGCCTTGGTCACCGCGCGGGCCACGAGATCGATGGCGAGATCGGCCTTCTTGATGAATTCCTCCTCACGGATGCCGCCCAGCGGATGCGGAATGAGGGCAAGAGGCAGATCAGCCAAGCCGCGATTCCTGGCCTCGAGCTTGGCCAGCTGCTCGAACTCGAATGTCCCCATCACGACGGTCGGAATGCCGTGCTGCTCCAGCACGATGGCGCCGTGGATACTCCACGACGTGCACGACCCTCAGTCCGCGCTCCCGACCAGGACGAAGTCGCACTTCGTGAGATCGGCCATGATCGACGGCGACGGCGGCCCGGCAATGCCCTTCTCGCGCTTGATGACGTCGCGGACGCCATAGCGCTCCTTCAGGCGCGCCACCACGGCCAGCATCAGCGTGCCCGCATTGGCCTTGCTGTTGTCGAGAATACCCGCGCGCTTGCCCTCGAGACTGGCCAGGCGCGGGGCCAAGCCGGTGGCGAGGATCCGCGGCTCGGCGGTGGGGTCGTACAGCAGGTCTCCTGGTTCGCTCATCGTCGTCTCCTGTCCGGCTGCCATGGGAGCGCGGGGAGCGGGTCGCCCCGCTCCGGCTATCGTGACAGGGAGAATACACCAGGCGCGAGACCTCCGGCGCGGATCCGCGCACGCGGTGTGCTACCGTTGTGAAGCTCTGCCCGACGCTTCGTGTGCTGCTGCCATCAAGGGAGAGGTCAGATGACGCTCAAGCTCGGGACCCTCGCGGTGACCGCGATCATCATAGGCGGGCTGCTCGTCATCACGGGCTGCAGCTCGCTCAAGGTGAACGTCATTCGCGATCCCACCGTCGCCGTTGCGCCCGGATCGACCTGGGCGTGGGGCCCGCCGCCGTCCGAGAAGCGGCCGGACGAGCTCGATCCGCGCGTGAACAACAGCATCATCCACGAGCGCGTGCAGCGTGCGGTGGAGCGGGTGCTCGCCCAGAAGGGATTCCGGCAGACCGATCCCAACAGCGCCGACTTTCTCGTGGCGTACCGCGTGGGCGTGAAGGACACGCGACAGGTGGTGACGCAGACCATTCCGGCGGGGCCCACCTACTGGGGCGGCTGGGGTTGGGGTTGGGGATACTACGGCCCGCCCCCCATGGTGACCTCGCGCGAGATCACGTACACGGAGGGCGCTCTCATGCTCGACATGGTGCAGCGGTCGACGGGGAGGCTCGCCTTCCGGGCGATCGGGGTAGACCAGGATGTTACGGGCGCCGACGGCTCCGAAGAGCAGATCCAGAAGACCGTGGAGAAGCTCCTGCAAGAGCTGCCCTAGCCGCATTGCTCGATCAAAGGGAGACGATCGCATGCCTGAGAGCGCCGCGCGCTTCACGCTGATCACGGCCGCCCGTCTGCTCGACGGCACCGGCTCCGCGCCGGCCGAGCAGGCCGCCCTGCTCGTCGAGAACGGCCGCGTGGTCGAGCTGGGCCGCGCCGCCGACGTGCGCGCGCCGGAGGGTGCGTCGGTGGACCGGAAGGACTACGGCGACGCGACGATCCTCCCCGGACTCGTGGACGCGCATACCCACCTCGTCGCGCCCGGCGACGGTACCCTCGGCGACGACATCGCCAAGGAGGACGACGACTTCCTCCTCCTCCAGGCCGCGAAGAACGCCCGCACGCTCCTGCATTCCGGCGTGACCTCGCTTCGCGAGAACGGCGCCAAGGGCAAGGTGGCCTTCTCGCTGCGCGAGGGCGTCCGCCGCCGGCTCGCTCCCGGGCCGCGCATGGTCATCTGCGGACGGCCCATCGCGATCACCGGCGGTCACATGGGCTATTTCGGCTCCGAGGCGAACGGCGAGGTCGCCGTGCGCGCCGAGGTGCGCAAGCTGCTCAAGGAAGGCGCCGACTACATCAAGATCGTAGCCAGCGGCGGCTCGACGCGCACGTCCGATCCAAACCGCGCCTCGTATACCGTCCCCGAGCTCGCCGCCATGACCGATGAGGCGCGCCGGCACGGCAAGCTCACGGCGGCCCACTGCACCTCGGCGCAATCCATACAGAACTGCCTCGAGGCGGGGGTGGACATGATCATCCACTGCATCTTTACCGAGCCTGACGGCACGTATCGCTTCCGCCCCGATCTCGTGGAGCGGCTGGTCGCCGCCAAGGCCTGGGTCAATCCAACCCTCTATGTGATGAAGGCGGGCATCGAGCGCCAGCGCGAGGCGAGAGCGCGCGAGGGGCGCCTGACGCCGGAGCTCGAGACGCAGTTCGAGGCCTCGCGACGGGCCCTGGATGTTCGCGTGGATGCCGTCCGCCAGATGAGCGAGGCGGGCGTCCTCATGACCGCGGGATCGGACTCGCCGTGGGGCTGGTACGCGCCCGGAGAGTTCGTCCACGAGATTCACATGCTCGCTCAGGCCGGCCTGTCCTACTCGGATGCCATCGTGGCCGGCACCGCGGGCGCCGCCGATTCCATCGGCGTGGGCGCCGTCGCCGGCCGGCTCGTCGCCGGACGCCCCGCCGATATGCTGGTCGTCCGCGGCGATCCCACCCGCGAAATCACCGCACTGTGGAATATCCTCGACGTCTATCAATCGGGCCATCGCGTGGCCCGCGAATAGAGTGACCGTCCCCAAAAGCCTCGTGCCCCGTGTAATTCCTACCTGAAGGTAAGGAAGTCGCTCCCGGTTGTTTCTTCTTTGAGGAGATCTCCCATGGTCATAGCGCCTCAAACAAAGAGAAGTTCCCCCGGCGGGAGCGGTTCAAGGTTCGGCACGGCCGTTGCTTCGTTCGGGACGTACCCATCTGGCCCATTGACCACCCACCCGGTTCGTGAAGCGCAGGGCAGCCACGACCGGGCTGGAGGCGAATAGGACATGAATTGTCTCGACGCCCGTGAGCAGTTTTCTGCTGTCGTTGCTGGAATGAGCAGCCTGTCGGAGTTGGCCCCCGTCGAGGCTCACGTGGGGCAGTGTGCGGAGTGTCGAAAGCTCCTGGAAAAGCTCTATCGCATGAAGCCCCGGAACGAGCCGAGATGGGCGCGGCCCTCGACCAAACCGCCGACCGATGAATCCGATGAGTCCACGAACATTCTCGAGGTCGTATCACCTTCACGTCGGCCACAGGGTCATGCGCTATGGGCGGTCCTCGTTGCGGTGGCGGTGACACTGGGAACAGGAGCCTGGCTCGCCGGCTACGGCTCCCGGCTGAGCTTCGAGTCATCCCTCGTCGCGCTTCTCGAGGGATTGCGGGCAGTAGCACGCCAAGCCGAAGTCCTTACCGTCCCTGCCCCTCCTCGCGTCTCAGCTCCGCCAGAGGCCCCGCCGCGCGTCTCAGCGCAGCCACAGGCCCCTCCTCTCGTCTCGGCACCGCCACAGGCCCCTCCTCTCGTCTCGGCACCGCCACAGGCCCCTCCTCTCGTCTCGGCACCGCCACAGGCCCCTCCTCCCGTCTCGGCACCGCCACAGGCCCCTCCTCGCGTCTCAGCACCGCCACAGGCCCCTCCTCGTGTCTCAGCACCGCCACAGGCCCCTCCTCGCGTCTCAGCGCCGCCACAGGCCCCTCCTCGCGTCTCACCTCCGCGGAACAGCGCGCCTGAAACTACCGCGGCCACCACGCCGACACCCCCGTCTAGCGCACCCGAGCCAAAAAACACTCGCGTAGCCAAGGGAGTCTCCGCGCCCCCGCCCGCTTCGCTACCCTCGAGGGACAACAAGTCCGCGCGATCGACCCCCAGCAAGGACGCCGCGCTGCCAAAGCCAAGTCCCGAGGCCACCATCGACCCGAACGCTCTGGTAGAAACCGGCAAAATCGACGTGGCCGTTCAGCTTTCCGTAAGCAACCGGAAAGATGCCGAGCGCGATCTCGGAATGCTGCTCGCGCGCCTCGGCGGCACCAAGCTTGGCCCTGGCCAGACCTCCACCCTGATGGCCAGTGTCCCCCGCTCCAGCTACAGCGAGTTCACCCGCGGCCTATCCCAGATTGGCTCCTGGCGACTCGAAGCAGGACGCGCCTCACTACCCGACCCCATACACGTAGCAGTCAAACTCGCAAAATAGCATCGCGTTGACCCCGCTCTGGCTCGGTCGGGGGTCGGGGCAGGCGGCGACTCCTCCTGAATTCTGACTCGGTGGGGGGGTGTCGGGGGAGGAGCGGCGACCGCTCCCCCCCTGACTTAATACAAATGACAAGAAGCCAGATGCCCGGCCCCGAAGTCGCGGGGCGCCGGCCGCTCCACGCGGCAGCGGTCAAAGGCCATCGGGCAGCGCGGGTGGAACCGGCACCCCTCGGGCACGTCGAGCGGGCTTGCCACTTCACCCTTCGGGGCGATCCGCTCGCGCCGCAGGGTGGGATCGGCCACCGGCACCGCCGAGAGCAGCACCTGCGTGTATGGATGCTTCGCTTCGCGGTGTATCGTGTCGCGCGAGCCGATCTCCACGATCTCGCCGAGGTACATCACCGCTACCCGATCCGACATGTGCAGGACCACATGCAGGTCGTGCGAGATGAAGAGATAGGTCAGGCCGAATCGCCGCCGCAGGTCCATGAGCAGATTGAGCACCTGGGCCTGGATCGACACGTCGAGCGCCGACACCGGCTCGTCGGCCACGATGAGGCTCGGCTGCAAGGCAAGAGCCGCTGCGATGCCGATGCGCTGGCGCTGCCCTCCAGAGAGCTCGTGCGGGTACCGCTCGGCAAAGCTCGGATCGAGTCCAACCACCTCCAGCAGCTCGGCGGTTCGTCGGCGGCGGCCCGCGGCATCGGCCTGGCGGTAGATCTGCAGCGGCTCGCCGATGATGCTGCCCACACGCATCCGTGGATTGAGCGAGCCGAAGGGATCCTGGAAGACGATCTGCATGCGTCGTCGGGCGGCCCATAGCTCACTCGTCGCGAGAGCCACGAGATCGCGCCCCTCGAAGCGAATGTGTCCCCCGCTGGGCTCGATCAGCCGCAGGATGAGCCGTCCCGTCGTCGATTTGCCGCACCCGGATTCGCCCACGAGTCCCAGTGTCTCCCCCGGTTCAAGGGCGAAGCTCACGCCGTCCACGGCGCGAATGATCCGGCGGTGTCGCGCGATCCACGCGCCGCCCACGGCGAATTGCTTCTCGAGCTTCTGCACCTCGAGGAGCGGCCCCGTCATCATTCCACTACAGGGCAGGCCACGAAGTGGCCTCGCTCCCGCTCTTCGAGCACCGGCTCTTGCATGCGGCACGTCGCGACGGCGTAGGAACAGCGCGGAGCGAAGCGACAGCCGGCCCTCGTTTGCCGGAGATCGGGGGGCACGCCCTCAATGGACGCGAGCGGCTGGCCGAAGCGGCTTGGATGCGGCAGGCACTGGAGCAGCCCGCGCGTGTAGGGATGAAGCGGCCGCGCGAAGAGGCTCGCCACGGGCGCCATCTCGACGATCCGTCCGGCATAGATGACGGCCACACGATGGCAGAGCTCGGCGACCACGCCGAGATCGTGGGTGATGAGGAGGACGGCCATCCCGCGCTCCGCCTGGAGCCTCCGCAGGAGATCGAGGATCTGCGCCTGAATGGTGACGTCGAGGGCCGTCGTCGGCTCATCGGCGATGAGGAGCGCGGGACCGCAGGCGAGGGCCATGGCGATCATGGCGCGCTGGCGCAGGCCGCCGGAGAGCTGGTGGGGATAGTCGCGGGCGCGCTGGTTCGCCGCGGGGATCTGGACGAGGTCGAGCATCTCGACGGTACGCGCCCATGCTTCCTGGCGACCGGCCCCGCCGTGGGCAAGCATGGCGGAGGCGATCTGGTCGCCGATGGAGAACACGGGATTGAGCGATGTCATCGGCTCCTGGAACACCATGGCGATGCGCGCGCCGCGCACGCGGCGCATGGACTCGGCGTCCATGGCGAGGAGATTCTCGCCCTCGAGGAGCACGCGTCCGGCCGCCACCCGGCCCGGGGGCTGCACGAGTCGCATGATCGACAGCGACGTGACGGTCTTGCCGCAGCCGCTCTCGCCGACCAGGCCTAGCACTTCGCCCTTGTCGATATTGAAACTCACACCGTCCACGGCGCGGAGCACTCCTTCCCCGGTGGCGAAGTGTGTCTCCAGCCCTTCGACTGAGAGTAGCGGCGGCATGTCAGGCCGAATCCAGTCGCGCGAGGCGGGCGGGGCCTGTCGTCGGGGGCGGCCTCCGCGCAACGGGCTTCGCCACCCTACCCTTCGTGAATCGCAGCCCTTCGGGCTGCGCGCACTCGGGAAGGGCCCACTCCGCCCGCCGCGCGGAGGCCGCCCCCGACGCCACCCGCCCGGTTTTGGTTTGTCGGATCATCGGCCTCTCCTAGACCGTGAGTCTGGGGTCGAGGGTGTCGCGTAGCCAATCGCCGAGGAGATTGACGGCGAGCACGGTGAGCATGATGGCGAGGCCGGGGAAGGTGGCGAGCCACCACGCAGTGGCCACGTAGTTGCGACCGTCGGAGAGCATCCAGCCCCAGGTGGGGGTGGGGGGCTGGACGCCCAGGCCGAGGAAGGAGAGCGCGGATTCGTAGATGATCATGAAGGCGAGCTCGAGGGTGGCCACGACGATGATAGGGGTGAGCGCGTTGGGAAGCACGTGGCGGAGAAGAAGGCGCGTGGAGCGGTTGCCGCGGGCGCGGGCCCCACTCACGAACTCGCGCTCACGGATCGACAGCACGTCGGCGCGCACGATGCGCGCGAACTGCACCCAGCGCGTCATGGCCATGACCAGGATCACGTTCAGCAGGCTCGGTCCGAGGGCGAAGACGACTCCCATGGCGAGCAGGATGTACGGGATGGCGAGGAACACGTCGACCACCCGCATGATGAAGGCGTCGGTGCGGCCGCCGTGGAATCCCGCAAGCAGGCCCAGGGTGACGCCGATCAGGCAGGAGAGCGTGACCGCGGAGAGCCCGACTCCGAGCGAGATCCGACCGCCGTAGAGAATGCGGCTCAGGATGTCTCGCCCGAGGTGATCGGTTCCCAGGGGATGCTCGCGCAGGCCGCGCGCTTCCCACATGGGCGGGCGGAGGCGCTTGAGGAGCATCTGACGCGCCGGATCCCACGGCGCGATCTGCGGGGCGAGGACGGCCGCCCCGCCTATGCACAAGAGAACCGTGAGGCCAAAGACGGCGCGAAAGCTCAGGCGCCGTCGGATCGCACCGGGGGCGGGCCGGACATCCGCCGCCGCCACGCCCGCGGCCTCGTTCACCGGCGGCTCCGCACGAAGACGATGCGCGGGTCGAGATACGTGTAGACCATGTCCATGACCAGATTGATCAGGACGAAGAGCGTGGCCAGCATGGCCACGATGGCCTGCACCAGCGGATAGTCGCGGCTGAAGATCGCGTCCACGGCGAGCCGGCCCACGCCGGGCCACGCGAAGATCGTCTCCGTGATCACCGCGCCACCGAGCAGCACGCCGAACTCGAG
>Ga0137360_10000213_pt1 | contig 33613 bp, 26 predicted proteins | sample Mad1_60_16metaG_FD_104924 | JGI IMG/M metagenome (GOLD analysis project Ga0137360, IMG submission 104924) | Vadose zone soil microbial communities from Angelo Coast Range Reserve, California, USA - Mad1_60_16 metaG | ecosystem: Environmental > Terrestrial > Soil > Vadose zone | place: USA... | reverse complement strand
GATAGGCGGCGATTCTCCGCCGCGACTCCTCAATCGCGCTCTCCAGGTTCTGGAGCTGGATCAGGTGTTCAAGTTCTGGAGTCATTCATCTGAGTGGGCCCGCCTGGATTCGAACCAGGGACCAACCGATTATGAGCCGGCCGCTCTAACCGCTGAGCTACGGGCCCGCAAACAGCCAGGAGGAAGGAGAAAGAAGGAAGGAGGAGGGGGGGTAGGGCGGGGCACTCGCTTCCTTCTGTCTTCTTTCTTCTTCCTTCTTCCTCCTGACCTACGTTCGCCCTTCGAGGAACGCCTTGAGCTTACGCGACCTCGACGGATGCCGCAGCTTGCGCAGCGCCTTCGCCTCGATTTGCCGGATGCGCTCGCGCGTCACAGCGAACGACTGCCCGACTTCCTCAAGCGTATGCTCGCTCCCGTCATCCAGACCAAACCGCATCTTGATGACTTTTTCCTCGCGCGGCGTCAGCGTCTTCAACACCGAAGACGTCTGCTCCTTCAAATTCAAATTGATCACCGCGTCGGACGGCGAAACCACTGCCTTGTCCTCGATGAAATCTCCAAGGTGCGAATCTTCCTCTTCGCCGATCGGCGTCTCGAGTGAAATCGGCTCCTGCGCAATCTTCAAAATCTTACGCACCTTGGACACCGGAATATCCATGCGCTTGGCAATTTCTTCCGAAGTCGGCTCGCGCCCCAGTTCCTGTACCAACTGGCGGCTCGTGCGCACCAGCTTGTTGATCGTTTCGATCATGTGCACCGGAATACGAATCGTGCGCGCCTGATCGGCAATCGCGCGCGTAATCGCCTGGCGGATCCACCAAGTTGCGTACGTCGAAAACTTATACCCGCGCCGCCACTCGAATTTGTCCACCGCCTTCATCAACCCGATGTTGCCTTCCTGAATCAAATCCAGAAACTGCAGCCCGCGGTTCGTATACTTCTTCGCAATCGAAACAACCAACCGAAGGTTCGCTTCAATCAATTCCTTCTTCGCCTGTTCGGCTTCGGCTTCGCCGCGGTGAATAAACGTCAGCGTCCGCTTCAACTCCGTGAGCCCGACCTCGCTCGCCTCTTCAATATCTCTCAGCTCCGTCCGCCGCGTGCGCAATTCCTTACGCGCTTCCGCCGCCACGTCGCCTTTCGCGGCGTCCACGCGCCGCTCCAGCCTTCCCGCCTCGCGTTCCAGGGACTGCAAGCGCTCGACCGTCCCGCGCATCTTGTCAATCAGCCGCTTTTTCTCGAACGGGTTGAAATCGATCCCGCGAATCTCCACCGAAATCTCGACGCGCGTCCGCGCCACGGCCCATTTCGCCTTGATGTACGGACGTTTCTTCGCCTTCGGCGTATTCGCCAGCTTTTCCGCTTGCTTCAGCGCAAGGTCGTACAGCTTCGCAATCTTGTCGATGTACTTCAGCGTCTGCTTCGTCTTGTTCGCAATCTTCTCTTCAGTCAGCTCTTCGTCGTCAAACTGCACGATCTCTTTGATCGACCGCGCGCCCTTCCGCAAATCCTCGCCCACCGCGATCAATTCCTTAATCACGATCGGCGATCGCGTGATCGACTTCATCACCACCAGCTGCCCGCGTTCAATCCGCTTCGCGATGGTCACTTCGCCTTCGCGCGTCAGCAGCGGCACGGTCCCCATCTCGCGCAAATACATGCGCACCGGATCGTTCGTCTTTTCGAGAGACCCCGGCGTCAAATCCAAATCGCTGCCGCCCTCGTCCGAATGCACCTCGTCCTTGACGACGACATCCCGGTCGCCGGCCTCCGAGGACACTTCTACCGCGCGCGCCGCCTTCGCCGACGCCTGGTCCTCGTAAATCTCGATCCCGTTCCGTTCAAATGTAGTGAGAAGGTCGTCGATCTCTTCCGAAGAATGCACTTCCGCCGGAAGCGAATCGTTCACTTCGTCGTAAAGCAGGTACCCGCGCTCTTTGCCTACTGCAATGAGCTGCCGTACCGCGTCATATTTTTCTTCAAGACCCACTGCTGCCACAAATTCCTCCAAACTTCAGCGTGCAATCTCAAGTGCGACCGGTCAAGGCCGCTGAAAATTTTTCTCGCAAAGGCGCGGGCAGTATGCCACGCTGGCGCAGTCAATTCCTCTGCGGTCACCGAAAAGAACTGTGGGGAATCCCCCACCAGATCACACGTCTTTTTGTGAATTCCTCTATGGTACGCCGCGCCGCCAGCTTGCCGTTCGCCCTGTACTTCGCCCGTTTCCCGCTCTCAGAGTACGGCCCCGCCGACTCTAAGTACATCTATATAGATGCATTTAGGTGCCAAACCGTTACCCGCGAAACCCTAATACGCTACACGCCTAACTCTACCCCCGTCAACAATTTATTCAGTGGAAATCTGTGGAAGACGGTGACCGCTCCCATCACTAGCAGCTCATAAGTCTCCGATTCCGCGTTAATCGGGCACGCGGATAATTTCCGAGCCGTCATCAGTCAGGAATCGCGGTCACGCAATCGGTCCAATTAATGGGAGCTTACTTCGCTTTTTGTAATAGCCACGACGCTAGCCTTCACGGCACGGATGTAGTCTTCGGGGGCCAGCAAGATCTGCAGCCCTCGAATCCCCGCAGATACCGAGATTACGTCGCAGATTTGCGCAAGTTCGTCGATGTATACCGGATAATCTTTCTTACACGCGAGAGCGGTAACTCCGCCTCGAATGTAACCGGTGGCGGCTTGCACTTCTTTCAAAGGGATCATGTCGATCTTGCGGTCTCCTGTCCGCTGGGCGAGTGCCTTGAAGTCCAATTCTTCGTTCGCGGGAATTACCGCTAAATAGATGCCATTCCGGTCGCCTCGCACGACAAGGGTCTTGAAGAGCTGCTCTGGTGGTAAGCCGACTTTTGTCGCCACCGTTTCCGCGGACAAATCATCCGGATCCACCTCGTATCCGCGCAACTCGTACTTGATCCCAAGTCTATCCAGGACTCGCGCTGCATTCGTCTTGACCACTTAATGCGTCCTCGTCTCAGGCACCGTCATGCCAGTAAGTTTAATCTTCTTCAGAATCAACAGGCTCGAAAGACGCAGGGTCGCAATATCAGCTGATCTGAAAACAAAGGGGTTAGCCCTGCAGCGCCGCAATCTTTTCACTGCGCGGCTTTCATGAGATTTCGCGGGCCCCAGGTCCTATCCTAAGGGACACTTATGAAAAACCCGGGGGAGGGGGTCTTAATTGTTAACTAGGATTTCGTCGCCTACTTCGGGTGGCAGCCAGGCCCTTATCTAGCCGCCGCCAGCCGACGCATCAGATCCTGCTTCTTCTCCAGAAGCCCACGCATCTCCGACACCGGGGGGTTGGCCTCGATGCTGCGCTGCACCTCCGCCAGCTCTCGTTCAGCATGCCGGTACTGCAGAGCCTCGACACAACTGACCGCCTCTTCCCAGGTGGGCTCGCTGGCTTCCTCGAAGAGAATCTCGAAAAGTATCCGCCGGTCTCGTTCTTCGAGCTGCGCAGCAACTTCCGTTGTCTGCATCGGCTCGTCGGCCAAGCTCGCGACAATCAAAGCCGCGAAGACTTTCTCGGTCTCGAGCCCATGATAGAGCTGCGCCGTCTGGAGCCTTTGCGCCAGCTCCCGGCGAAAGCCCTCGGCCTCTGCCAGCATGCGAATCAATCGCCGCTCGACGGGCTTTGCCGAGCGGCCCACGAGTTCCGGCTGAATCTTCAGTTCGCTGTGGCGCTGCGTGGCCGCTTTGCTTAACGCGGCGCGCAACACCGGCTCGTCCAGGTGAAGCTGCTGCGCAATTCGCGTCGCCCATTCCGAGCGAAGAATCGTATTTGGAATTTTTTGTACGTAGGGCAGGAGAAAATTCACCGCGCGCCGCTTCCCTTCGCCGGTCGTCAAATCCATCTTCCGCGCCCGCGCAATCAAGTAGTCCACGTAGGGCGGAGCAGCTTTCAGCAGCTTTGTGTACTCCTCGACGCCCTTCTCGCGAATGAACAAATCCGGATCGGCCTTTTTGTCGCCAACGGGAGGCAGCGCCAGCACGCGCACCTCGAAATCCTGTTCCAACAGAAGCGACACCGACCGCTCCGTCGCCGCCTGCCCCGCGTTATCGGGGTCGTAGTTCACGATCACGCGCTTCGTAAAACGGCTGAGCAGCTTGATTTGTGGCTCCGCGAGACTCGTCCCGCAGCTTGCCACCACGTTGCTGATTCCCGCGCGCGCCACGGCAATGGCATCCATGTAGCCTTCGACCAGCACTGCAAAATCCGACCGCCGCAACGCTTCCTTCGCGCGGTCCATGTGATACAGCACGTTGCTCTTCGAGTAGATCGGCGTTTCCGGCGAGTTTAAATATTTTGGCTGGTCATCGCCCAGCGCGCGCGCGCCAAACGCCACAATCTTTCCCGAATCGTTGGCAATGGGAAACATGATCCTCCGCCGAAATCGGTCAAATAGCCGCCCGCCTTGATCGCCTCGCGAGACTAGGCCCGACGGTAATAGCAGGTTGTCGGCATATTTTTGCTTTAGCAAACGCGTCAGGGCATCACCCGCGCTCGGCGCGTAGCCAATCCCGAACCGCTCGATGGCCAAATTGTCGAGCCCGCGGTCCTCGAGATAAGCGCGTGCCGCTTTACCCTCGAGCGTGCCTGAAATTTGTTTCGTGAAGAAAGACTGCGCCTCGCGATGCATCTCGATCAGCGCCGCCCGCTGCTGATTTTCCTGCCGTTCCTCCGGCGACCGCTCCCTGGGCCGCGGAATTGCAATACCGCACTTCTCCGCAACTGTCCGGACCGCTTCCGGAAAGGCTGACTTCTCCATGTCCATCACGAAATTAAAAACGTCGCCGCCCTTGCCGCACCCAAAACAATAAAAAATCTGCTTGAGCGGAGACACCGTAAACGAAGGGGTTTTTTCCTGATGAAACGGACAAAGCCCGCTGAAATCCTTGCCTGTCTTTTTCAGGCGCACATATTCGCCCACCACGCGGACAATGTCCGCCTGCTGCTTCACCCTCTCCGCAAATGATCCCGCTTCCGCCATGCTCGTAAGAACGAAACTCTAAAAACGAAATGCGAAACTCGGGCATTCTCCGGATTTCGCGTTTCGTCATTTCGCGACAGGCACGATTCTACAACTCTAGCGGCTTTGCTGCAGCGATCTTGCCAGGCTCAGGCGTGAGCTTGTTGGTAGTGGAATCGGCCGGTTGGGATAATTTGTGCTTTCGGCACTTTCGGTAATGGTTGGGCAAACAGGTAGGTCCACGCGCGCCGCTTTGTCCCTTTGGCCCAAACATTCACCAAGCGGCGCTCGAAGAGTCCTTCGTTGCATCCTTCGACTTCATCCAGCGCCGGCAGGACATGAGCAGGCTTGCGCATGCGGTAAAGCTCGCCATGTACGAAGTGATCGGCGCTCAAACTCTGAATGGCCGCCGGATACCGCCGGGCGGGCAGGCGATAAAGCTCGCCGCGTATTTTCGCCGGCCCTACGTACCGCGCCGCCGAAGGATCGCCGAGGTGATGATGCAGGCGCTGGCCCTTCATTAGCGTGCCATACACGAACAAATAGGAGTTGGGCGAGCGCTTTGCGCGCCCGTTGGCCGCTTGCGAGTTTTTACGCCTGCTCATGCCGTCCTGCCCTTGCTCTTCCGCTTATATTCTACTAGGAGTTTGGAAAGGTTTTCAAAGTTGTTCTCCTTGAGGTAGGCGAGCAACTCTTCCGCCTGGCGGACTTCCACGAGCCTCCTCAAGTAATAATCAAAAAGAGCCTCGATATCCTTGCGGAGCATCTGCTTCTCATAAATGAGATAGGCGATAAACTCGAAGAAATTCAGATAATCCGTGAATTTATCGAACAGCTCCTTTTCCTCGGGCTCGAACTTCGCGTGCGGATCCCTGTCGCGCCGAAGAAGAGCTACAACGTCATCCAGTTCCTCATAATCAATTTTGCGGCGGACGAAGGAAAATGTGCGGCCTTCGAAAAACACTATCTGCAATTGGGAAAGCCAGCGAAGCCTCTCGGCATCCGTTCTGGCCCGGTATTCTTCCACGCCGTGGAAGACAGCATAGATTGCGCCGAAACCCAGCACAAAAGTTCCGGCGCCGGTCAGGAAAGCGCCCCATGCTCCCAATTGCTCGAGGCCCAAGCGCCAGTGAAGACCATAGCCGCAAGCAACAGCGATTGCCGAGACGGCAACCCAGATGAGAAACGAGAGCCTAATCGAACGCATAAGCAAGGACCTCGGGATTTCAGCCAATTTTAACTGGCCAGGTGCACCAGCGTGACGGCATCTCCTCCGCGTTCTGGTGATTCGGAGGAAATCGACTGAACCAAGGGATGGGCGCGTAGAAATTCGGCGAGACCGCGGCGCAGTGCGCCGGTTCCGTGCCCGTGAATGATTCGCACGCGCGTTTGATTGGCCAGAGCGGCTTCGTCGAGATATTTGTCGACGCGCTCCGTGGCCTCTTCAACGCGCATGCCGATCACATTTATCTCGCCGGAAGTCGAGCCTTCACCGGGCTGTGATGTCACGGTGATATTTCGTGACGCCGCTGGCACTGATTGCCATGCTTTCACACCCTCGATTCCGATAATTTCATCGACGGCAACTTTCATGCGCAGCGGACCAGCCTCAATTTCTACTGACGAGCCATCCAGCCTGCGGAAAATGACGGGCTTGCTGAATCCCCGCACGCGAATTCGCGCGCCGGACTGCAGCGCCTCCGCGCGAATCGGTTCCTGGGTCGCCGAGGCTGTGCCTAAGTCGGCTTGCGAATCGGAAATCGTTTGCACGAGCGCGGCGTTGAGTTCGTCGCGGGCTTCGCTGCGAATGTCCTGGCCCTTGCGCTTTGCGGTTTTCTCGAGCGCGGCGCGCAGTTCGCGTTCTTTTACGGCCTCGATCACGCGCGCGACATTTTCGTCGAAGCGCTTCTGCATCTCCGCAAACTGCGCTTCGAGTTCCTTGATGCGTTTTTGCTGGCGTTCGACCCACTCGATGCGCAGGTTCTTGCGTTCCTCTTCGAGCGCGCGCCGCTCCGCGGCCATCTGCCGTTGCATGCGGTCGAGTTCATCGCGGCTGCGGTGCAAGTAGGCGATTAGGTCGGCGGCTTCGCGCGATTCTGGCGTCAGCAAGGACCGCGCGCGCTCGATGATGGACGTCGCAATGCCCAATCGCTGTGCAATCGCAATTCCGCTCGATCCGCCGGGCACCCCGACCATCAGCCGGTACGTCGGCCGCAAATTTACGTCGTCAAATTCCACCGCGGCGTTTACCACACCGGGCGTCGTCGAAGCGTAGGTCTTCAATCGGTCGTGATGCGTTGTAGCCAGCACGATGCAATTTTTGGCGTGAAATTCATGGAGCAGCGCCACGGCCAGCGCCGCGCCCTCTTCTGGCGCGGTTCCGGTGCCCATTTCGTCGACAAGCGCCAGCGACTGCGGCGTCGCCAATTCCAGCATGGCCTTCAAATTCAGCATGTGCGCCGAAAACGTCGAAAGGTCGGCTGCGATGGATTGTTCGTCGCCAATGTCCACCAAAATGCGGTCAAAAATCGGCAGTACCGCGCGTTGTGCAGCCACGGGAATGCCAGATTGCGCGGCCAGCGCGGCCAACCCAGTGGTCTTCAACGCGACGGTTTTGCCGCCGGTGTTCGGACCGCTGATGACCAGAACTTTCTCCGCGCCGCCGAGCGCCAGCGTCATTGGCACGACCGCGCGATCTTCGCGCCGAAGCTTGTCTTCCAGCACTGGATGCCGCGCATCCACCAAACGCAATTCCGAAGTATCAGAAAACTCAGGCATTGCCGCATCGAAATCGCGCGCAAACCTTCCGCGAGCGAAAACACCGTCAAGCTCAGCGATGGTCTCTGCCGCGGCGAGCAAGGGATCGCGAACAATCTGCAGCCGCTCCGTCAATTCACGCAAGATTCTTAGAATCTCCGCGGCCTCATCCTCGGCAAGCTGCACGAGCTGGTTATTCGTTTCGACGGTCTCAAACGGCTCCATAAAAACGGTCTGTCCAGTGCCACTCGCGCCGTGCACAATTCCCGGAACGCTACGCCGGTTCTCCGCACGCACCGGAATGACAAACCGTTCGTTGCGCAGCGTAACGTAGTCTTCTCCGGCCTCCGCGTTGCGGGAACGCAGGATTTGCTTAAGTGTTTTATGGATGGATTCCCGCGTCTGCGTGATGCTCGCGCGGATGCGACGGAGCGCCTGCGATGCGTCGTCGCTGATCTCTCCGTTCGGCAGCGCGCATCGCCGAATCGCCGTCAGCGTTTCTCGAAAATCCGCAAGCGAAGCGACGCGCGCAGCCAACAAAGGAAACTTCGTCGCATCTTCTCGGAATTGTCCGCGCAACCATCCCGCAGTCTCGAGCAGCGACGCTGCATGCAACAGTTCTTTCGCATCCAGAACAATTCCAGGCCCCTCGATTTTTTCGAGCCATTCTCGCGGATCAGCCAGCCCGCCAAAACCCAATTCGCCGCCTCCGCGCAGCCATTCCCGCGCTTCGCGAATCAACCGAAAGGCCGCTTCGAGCGCGCCGCGGTTCGTTCGAAACTCCAACGCATCCACAGCCCGCCGCCCCGGCGCCGAAGTCGTCCTCAGCCGCAAAAGTTCACGCAGCTTGTCAAACTCGAGTACGTCCTGTGCCGTCCGCGACATTTTATTTTTCCTTACGGCAATCTTTCTTTCAGAAATTCCGCCGCTTCATCAGCCGTCGCCACCACCTGCACGAGCCTGCCATTCGCTTCGCCCCACGGCGATCCGTGAGCCGCCTCCACCACTCGCACCCGCTCGAGAATCGGCCGCCAGAAATCGCCAAGCGCGACAAATGGTTTCGCGGGCATGACCGACTTGTTCAGCATCTCCCATACAACCGCCAGCTCCACCAGCGTACCCGTCCCGCCTTTGCACGCCACAAATCCATCACCGCGCCGGATCAATTCGAACAGCCGCGCCTGCCAAGTTTTCTTCCGTACCTCGACATCGATCCACGCATTGAGTTTCGCTTTTTCAAAAAATTCAGCCGTCACGCCAAGCGTTTTTCCGCCCGCATCTTTCGCGCCCCGCGACACCGCGGCCATCACGCCGGCATAGCCTCCGCTGCAAACCTCAAATCCCCGTTCTGCCAATAGCCGACCGAGCAGACGAGCCTCTTCGTAATCCGCTTCACCGTCGTGCGGCCGCGAACTTCCAAACACCGTGACGACGCGCTGTTTTGCCACCGGTTTTTCCACTTATTATTTCTGTTTTACGCGCTCGTGCGCGGGCGCGATGGTTGTTGGCGCCTCATCAAATTCTTCCATCATGGCTACGCACAGTCCGTTCAGAGCGTCGGCGGCTTCATGGCTCTTTCCGCCCTGGTTGTTACTCAGGAACGAAAAGATCAGCCGGCGGCCGCTGGGCGTCTCCGCGAAACCGGAGAGTGTCCTCACGTGTTCGACCGATCCCGTCTTGGCGTGAATTCTTCCTGCCGCTATAGTGCTCTTCATGCGATCTTGCAGTGAGCCGTCGATACCCGCCACTGGCAGCGACGCATAGTACGCCGCAAACCACGTCTGCCCTTGCGCATACTTGAGCAGAGTTACGGCGGCGCGCGGCGTGACCAAGTCGTGTCGCGAAAGTCCCGAGCCATCCGTCTGAATCACATCATCCGGGGCGATTCCCGCAGCGGCATAGAATTCCTGCGGAGTCTTTAACATCTCCTCCGGCGTGCTCCACAAGCCGTTTTGCCGGGCCGCGGTGCGCAGCAGCATTTCTGTGTGCAGATTCTGGCTGATTTTGTTGATGAGCTTCACGGCATCGCCGAGCGGCACGGAAACGTGCTCCGTAAGAATTGTCCGTGGCGTTGCATCAGTTTCCGGTACGTGAACGGCGCGGATTTTTCCATCGATTTTCACTCCGCGCTCGACGAGCAGCGCGGCCAACAGCGACGCCGCGTGTTGCGCAGGCTCTTCAATGGCGAGCAAGAGTTTCCGCGAAGCACCTCCTGCGGGCAGCGTCCCTCGCACCGGGACGAGATTCGCGCCCGGCTCGCGCGTAAGGGTCAAATCTGATTTTGATCCGGGCGCTGCTGTTGTCACATCGTTCTGCAGCATAAAGTCTGGCGTCAGCGGCGCAACCGATGCCTGCACCGGGTCTCCCATTTTTTCGCCAGGCGTCAGAGTAACGGCGACCGTGTTGTCATCCACCACGATCGCGGAAATGGCCGCGCCGTACTCCCACACCATGTCATCGATTTCCCATCCATTGGGATACCGCTCGCGAGGAAAGTAGCTGTCGTCGCCAACCACATCGCCCGAAATTTCTTTCACGCCGCGCGCCACCAGTGCGCCGGCCAGCTCGGCCAGCACTTTTTCCGGCGGCCCGTCAAATTCTTCCTTCAGTTCGTATGGAAATTTGCGGTTCGATAGATTCGGATCGCCTCGCCCGACGAGCACCACGTCGCCAGAAAGCGTGCCGTCGGGAGAAATCGTGCCGCGCGTTTCCAGCGTAGTGTGAAATTTATAGTCCGGTCCAAGCTTGGCCAGCGCCAGGGCGGTGGTAAAGAGCTTCATATTTGATGCAGGAACAAAGTAGCTTTCGGCGTTTTTCTCGAAAAGGGTTTCTCCCGTCTGCGCATCGACGATCAGCAGACCCCAATCGCCCTTGCTCGAGGGCCCTGCGGCAAGCAGCGTCTCCGCCCGCCCGGCAAAACGGGCCGCCGCGGCAGCAGCCCGCTTGGGTAAACGCTCGTCACGCTTGCCGTCATGCTTCGTCACGCAGCAAGCTTGCTCTCGTCCTTGACTGGATTGCGCTTGTCCGCCGACCAGTGCCGCCAAGACCCAGAAGGCTGTTGCCGCTGCCATCGCCACTGTCGGCCATCCGAACGCCTTTCTAGAGTCCATTTTCCCTCTGCCTATAAATCTCCGCTTGTGAAAGTATAGTCGAAAGACCGCGCAACATTTTCTCCGAGCGAGGCATTTGCCTGAACATCACGAGGCATTGAAACCGGCTTCACCATCCATTGCAAACTCTAGGTTGCGCGCAAAGCAGGAGCAACCTATCATTGCTTAGCCCAGTAAATTCCTGCGAGGTGAAATTTGATTAAGCGAATTAGCTCCTGCCTCATGGCGTTGGCGATGATCGCCCCGCCGCTGCTCTCCGTAGTAGACAAAAAAGAAGCCGAACGGCTTGAAAACTGCGGCACGGTGATCAAGGAAATTATGGACATCCCCGATGACATTCCTCAGGATCTCATCGACAAAGCCGAATGCGTCATCCTTTACCCTTCGGTCCTGAAGGCCGCCTTTATCGTCGGTGGAAGCTACGGCCGCGGCGCGATGACGTGCCGCACCGGTGAACACTACACCGGTCCCTGGAGCGCGCCCTCGATGATGGCTCTGGAAGGCGGCAGCATCGGCTTCCAAATCGGCGGGCAAGCGACCGATTTCGTCCTGCTGGTGATGAATCCGCGCGGAGCGCACTCCATCCTCAAGAGCAAGGTGAAGCTCGGTGCGGACGCTTCCGTTGCCGCCGGGCCAAAGGGCCGAGCGGCCAGCGCCGAATCAGACGCCACGCTGCGCGCCGAGGTGCTCAGCTATTCGCGAAACCGCGGCTTGTTTGTCGGAATCTCCCTCGAGGGCTCGACGGTTCGCCCCGACGATGACGCCAACGAACGCGTCTACGGAAAAAACCTGAGCGCGGAGGACATCATCCTCAAAGGTGCGGTGGCTGTACCTCCGCCAGCGCAAAAACTGATCGCTTACCTCAACCGTAAGTCTCCCAAAAACACCTCCGACCCCAACTCTTTGAAGGAGTAGCGCGACTGCGGAATTAGCGCCGCCAAATTCGCGCTTTGCGCAAGACCCCGGGAAGTTCCGGGGTCTTCGTGTTTGTGGAGGGCGACGGAGAAGAAAGGTCTTGACTGGAACCTATTTATGACTTACAGTCATTTATGAACTATGGTCAAGAAAACAAACTCGAAAAGTTCAACTTCCCACCACTCTTCCCAGCACCATCCGGACGGCCGCAGGCAAAGACGCAGCGCCGAAACGCGTGAGCGCCTTTTCCGCTCCGCGCTCGATCTCTTTGCGAAGAAAGGATTTACCGAGACGACCGTGGAGGACATCACGGAAGCCGCGGACCTTGGCAAGGGCACGTTTTTCAATTACTTCCCCAGCAAAGATCACATCCTGCTGGCCTTTGGCGAGATGCAACTTGGAAAGCTCGATTCCGCGGTAGCGGAAGCTCGGCGTACCGGCGAGCCGATGCCGCAATTCCTGCGCTCCTTGGGTGTACGCATGACGCAGGAGCCGGTTCGGAATCCCGGCATTATCCGCGTCCTGCTCCAGGCGTACCTGGCCGCGACTCCGGTCCGCGAGGCGATGCTGGATTTACAGAAACGGGTGCGCGCCCTGCACACGGAGATTGTTCTGCTTGGGCAGGAGCGGGGCGAAATCCGCAGGGATCTTCCAGCGGCGGAGATCTCGGACGTTTTTCGACAAACGATTTTTGGAACGCTCTTGTTCTGGTCGCTTCAGGGCGACGCAACCCTGCATGCTCGGATCGACTCCGCATTTAACGTGCTGTGGTCCGGACTGGCGCCACGGAACACAGAGATTTCCGAGAAGCAATCCTCGCCGACCGAAGCACTCTATGCGGGCGTACCGCTTTTTACGTGTGGAGATTGATTTTATGAATCGCAAGCGCATCCTGATCATTCTCCTCGTCGCCGCCATCCTTGGCGGCACCACGGTTTATGCGACTTGGTTCCGTCGCGATAACACGCTGCAAGGGTCCGGCACGGTCGAAGCTCGGGACATTCGCGTGGGCTCGAAAGTTGCAGGCCGCATCGACAAGGTTCTCGTGCGCGAAGGCGACCGCGTCCAGCCGGGCCAGACGCTGATTACCTTTGATGACCGGGAATTGCTGGCTTCTCTCAATCAGTCTCGGGCGGCGGCCGAGAAAGCACGGCGGGGCTATCGACCCGAGGAAATCGCGGAAGCGCGTGCAGCGGCGGCCGAAGCCAAAGCCGATTATGAGCTGCGGGTGAACGGCTACCGCAAGGAAGACATCGCGGCAGCGCAGTCCGACGTCGACCGCGCTGCCGCCGACGAAGTTCGTGCGCGGCTGGATTTTCAGCGTTACGAAGCGCTGGCGCAGAAGGATCTCGTCTCGAAACAGCAGCGCGACACGGCCGAGGCCAATTGGAAAATGGCGCTGGCGCAGCAGCAGAACTACCAGCACAAGCTCGATGTGCTGAAGCGCGGCTACCGCCCGGAGGAAATTGCCTCCGCGGAAGCACACTACCGGGAAACTCAGGCCAGTCTGGAAAAATTTGAAAAGGGCAATCGGCGCGAAGATGTAGAACTTGCCAAAGCTGCTTACGCTTACGACGAAGCACGCTTCCGCGAGCGCCAAGTGACCGCCCCCTCCGCAGCGATCGTCGAGGTTCTTGATGTCCGCCCGGGAGACATCATCGCGCCGAACACGCCTGTGGCCACGCTCCTCGAGCAGGATCAAATCTATGTGCGGATCTATATTCCCGAGACCGAGCTAGGCCGCGTGCAGCTGGGACAAAAAGCAGAGGTGCGCGTCGATACGTTCCCGAAGACCGTGTTCGACGGTGTCGTGGAACAGATTAATCAGCAGGCCGAATTTCTGCCACGCAACGTGCAAACGCGCGAGGAACGCGTTCACCAGGTCTTCGGTGTAAAAATCCGCATCAACGATCCCGCCGGCCACGTTCTTGCAGGCATGGCAGCCGACGTGAAATTGAAGGCGGGAAATTAACCAGTGGCTTCTTCCCCGCACAATTCCGCAGAGCCTTCCATCCGCGCAGAACATCTTGTCCGGCGTTTCGGCAAATTTACAGCGGTGAACGACGTGAGCTTCCGCGTCGAGAAAGGCGAAATTTTCGGGTTTCTAGGCCCCAACGGCAGTGGCAAGACCACCGTCATCAAAATGCTCACGGGGCTTTTGCCGCTCAGCGGCGGCTCCGCTTATGTGGAGGGACTGGACGTGCGCGCGGATTCGGAAGCGGTGCGCGAGCGCATCGGCTACATGTCGCAAAACTATAGTCTCTACCACGACCTCACCGTCGCGGAGAATTTGCAGTTCTACGGCCGCATCTACAGCCTCGAGCCGGCTCGCCTGAAGCACCGCATCGAGGAAATCGTCCAGCTCAACGGGCTGGCACCGTACCTGAACCGCTTGTCAGCACAGCTTTCGGGAGGGTGGAAGCAGCGTTTGGCGCTTGGCTGCGCCATGCTGCATGAGCCGAAACTGCTTTTTCTTGACGAGCCTACTGCGGGTATCGACCCTGTGGCTCGCCGTCAGCTTTGGGATCTTCTCTTCGAGCTGTCCGGGCATGGCATCACTTTTTTTGTCACCACGCACTACATGGACGAAGCCGAACGCTGCAGCCACGTCGCCTACATTTATTACGGGAAGATCATTGCGGACGGCACGCCCAATTCGCTTCGCGAACTTCCCGACGTTCAGCCGCCGGGAACGATACGCGTGGAAATTACGACTCCTGAAGTGACGCGCGCTCTGCGTTTCGTGCGGCAGATTCCTGGCATTCGCAGCGCCACTATTTTTGGCCAGTCCATCCATGCCTTGATCGACGACCACGTCGATCTTCACGATCTTCGCGAGAAGCTTTTAAAGAACGGCATTGCCGTCGCGGAAATTCGCCCGCTCGCTCCCAGCCTGGAAGATGTATTCGTGGAGCTCACTTACAAGCATCAAGCATTGCTGGAGACATCGCGTGCGTGACATATTCCGTGGTGTCGGCGCCGTTTTTTACAAGGAGGTCCTCCACGTACGCCGCGATGCAGGAACGCTTTTTTTCTCGCTGACCATGCCGCTGCTGCAGATGTTTCTGCTGGGCTTCGCGATTGATACCAATATTCGGCAGATCAACACCGTCGTTTATAACGCCGACGACCGCCGCGAAAGCCGTGAATTACTGGAACGCCTGAAAAACTCCGATACGTTCCACATCATTCGCTATGTCGAGAACGACCACGATCTAAACGACATGATCATCGCGGGCAAAGCGCGCGTAGGTATAAAAATTCCGGTTGATTATTCCGATCGCCTCCTCCACAACATGAGCGCGCAAGTCCTGGTTCTCATCGACGGCTCCGATTCATCTGTCGCCGGCCAGGCCATTAACGTCACCAACGCCATCGGCCTCGACGAATCCCTGCGGCGCGTTCTCGAGGACCGCGCCTCGTTTGCCGTTGACATGCGCCCGAAGCTGCTCTTCAATCCCGATTCGCGGTCGCCGAATTTCTTTCTTCCCGGCCTCACCGCCATCATGCTGTTGAACGTCACCACATTTCTCACGGCGTTTTCCATCGTTCGCGAGAAAGAGCGCGGCACACTCGAGCAGCTCTTTGTCACGCCGGTGCAGCCGTTCGGCCTTCTCCTTGGGAAATTGCTCCCTTATCTCGGCATTGGCTTCTTCGAGCTTTGCCTCATTCTCTTTTTCATGCGCTATGTGTTCCTCGTGCCGATTCACGGCAACGTGCTTTTGCTTTTCGCTCTTTCCTTACCATATCTTTTTGCGGCGCTCTCACTCGGAATTTTGATTTCCAGCAAAGCCTCGTCGCAGGCGGAAGCCATGCAGCTCGCGTTCTTGCCGATTCTTCCAAGCGTGTTTTTCTCGGGATATATCTTTCCTCGCGAAACCATACCTGCGATCCTCTATCCTCTCAGCTACCTGATTCCGGCCACGTACTTCATCAACATCACTCGCGGCATAATCCTTCGCGGGGCGGGCATCAAGCACCTCTGGACCGACGGCCTCGCCCTTTGCATCCTTGGCACTCTTCTCTTAGTAATTGCCGCGCGGCGCTTCCGAAACAAAGTCATCATGGCCTAGCACCAATCCTGGCTTGCTCTTGCGAACCGCCACGCACTACTATCGCCAATCCAGTCCAGAACTGAGGTCGCCGCGTGGGCAATCGTTTATCCGGATGGGTCATACTTTTGTTTGTATTGCTTGTCGCAGGCGTGTGCGCTGTGCGCGAGGGCACACCTGATGCTCTTCCCGCAACTGCATCGCAAGACCTTTTCTCGGCGGAGCGCGCTCTTGTTTATCTAAACGCCTTCGCAACGGCGCCGCATCCTCTAGGTTCCGCGGAGCACAATCGCGTTCGCGACTATCTCCTCTCCCAACTCACAACTCTTGGCGTCACGCCCGAACTACAGCGCACGACCGGCGTCACACCGCGCTACGAAGTTGCCGGTACTGTCGAAAATATTGTTGCGCGATTAAAAGGCACAAGCGGCGGCGCGGATGCCGTCGCTCTCGTTGCACACTACGATTCTGTCCCGGCTGGGCCCGGTGCAGCCGACGACGGGGCGGGCGTAGCTGCCTTGCTCGAAACGCTTCGCGCTCTGCGAGGCGGACCGCCGTTGCGCAACGACATTCTCTTTGTCATCACCGATGGCGAAGAAGACGGCCTGCTCGGCGCTTCCGCGTTCGTCGCGGAAAATGCCGCAGCAAAAGATGTACGTGTCGTCGTCAACTTTGAAGCGCGCGGCAATGCCGGCGAATCGCAGTTGTTTGAGACGAGCGCGGGCAACGGCCGACTTGTGCAGCTCTTCGCCGAAACGGGGCCGCATCCTTCCGGTTCTTCGCTTACCTACGAAATCTACAAACACATGCCCAACGATACGGACATGACTGTGTTCAAAAAGTACGGCGCAGCGGGGCTCAACTTTGCTTTCATCGGCCATTGGGAGGCGTATCACACTCCGCTCGACAATCCTCAACTGCTCGATCGCGGCAGCTTGCAGCAGCAAGGCGAAAACGCGCTTTCTCTCGCTCGCAGCCTCGGCAGCGCTGACCTCGCACACCTTCAGGATCGCGACTCGGTCTATTTCTCAATCCCGGGAAATCTCTTCGGGCACTACTCGAGCAGGATTCTCTGGCCTCTAGCGATGGCTTCAGGCGTTCTCCTGCTCGGCACGCTGTTCTACGCTAGCGGCGCCTGGCAGACACGTTTCCTACACATCTTCGCCGGCGCCTTCCTACACATTGGCATCCTTCTCTTGCTCGCACTCATCGGCCTTGGCTTCATGCTGGGCGTTCGGTGGCTTCTTCTCCATACTCTTCTTCCCGAAGGCGGCCTTGATCAAAATCTTTTCTACGTCCTGGGTCTCTTTTCTCTACTCACCGCGGTTCAGATAATGCTTTATAACTTGCTCCGCAGGAAAATCGTACCGCCCGCTTTTTTTCTTGGCGGCGCGCTCCTGATCTTCATCCTCGCGCTAGTGACCTCCAAATGGCTCCCGGGCGGCAGCTATCTCTTCGTGTGGCCATTGCTTGCCGGCCTGCTTGCCACGGCCGCCGCTGCCTTCCGCCCCGCCCATCCTACTTTTCTCGAATTCTGCATTCTTTGCGTATTGAGCCTGCCCGCCGTCCTTCTCTACGTTGCACTTCTGAAGGGGTTCTACACAGCGCTCGGGTTTACTCTCACGGGCGTTCCGCTACTGAGTGCCGCTTTTGGTTTGTTCTTTCTGCTGCTCTTCCCTTTTCTCGACCCTGTGCTCAAATCCGTCGGCAAACTTCTTCCGTTCCTCGTACTCGTTGGTGCGTTTGTTCTATGTAGCTATGGCACGAAAGCCGCTCGCTACTCTTCCGCGCATCCCAAGCCGAGCTTGCTCTCCTATGCCCTCGACGCGGATACCGGCAAAGCTCTCTGGACCAGCTCGACCAACCGCATCGACTTTTGGACCGCGCACTACCTGGGCACGTCACCCTCTCGCGGCAAGCTGCCTGACTTCGTTCCCGACTGGTATCCCATCGAGTTTCTGCAACATGAAGCTCCGGCGATCACACTCGCCCCTCCGCAGGCGGAGTTGCTCGAAAAATCTTCCGACGGCGCGACGCGCACGCTTCGTCTGCACATCACCACGCCGCGCCACGCGCGCACTCTGCATGTCGGCGTCGCCCAAACAGAAGTCCTCAGCGCCAGCGTCAACGGCCACGACCTCGGTAAGCCTTCCGAAGCTCGCTCGGGTCAACCAGGCCACTGGGGTTTCGAGTACGCCAATCCGGCCGCCGAAGGCATCGACCTGCGGCTCCTCGTCGAAACCTCGGGGCCGATCACTGTCGTCTTGGTTGACCGCTCCAGCGGACTACCCGCAATTCTCGGCGCGAATTTTCCTCCGCGCCCCGCCGATTCCATGCCCATCCACTCCGGCGACCAAACCATGGTGCGGCGCAGTTTTGTCTTTTAGCGGTTTTGGCCTTTGGCAGTTTTGGTTTTAATCGTCGCGGGAGTACTCTGCTAGTTTGCGTTCGTCTCTCTGGGAGCCGCTGTGACCTGTCCGATCTGTGAAAAACGCAAGGCCGCAAGATTTTGTCCCGCGAAGGGCGAGAAAATCTGCGCCGTCTGCTGCGGCACGGAGCGCGAAGTTTCCATCGACTGCCCTTCGGATTGTTCTTACTTAGTTGCTGCTCATCGCTACGAGGGTCAACATCAGCGCGAGCTTCCCGCGGACACGCCGCTCCTGGACGTCAAAGTTCCTCAAGACGTTATCTATGCCCACCAAAACGTGCTTTCCGGACTGGCTTTCACCGCCGCGAAATTCTCGGCTGCTCATCCCGCGACAACAGATCTCGATGTTCTCGCCGCGCTCCAGGCTCTCGCCGAAACCTTTAAAACGCTTAGCTCCGGCATCTACTACGAAAAACCTCCGGATGCCATGCTGCCCCGCGAGCTGTACGCCGCGCTCGCTGAGTTGCTGAACGAATCGAAGCAACAACCCGCCGAACGTCCCGGTTCCTCGCCGGTCAGAGACTCAGAAGTTTTCTCTCTGCTAGTCTTTCTCTATCGCATGGGCCTGCTGCGCACCAACGGACGTCCCCGCGCCCGCCGCTACATCGAATTCCTCCGCAGCCAATTTCCCGCCGCGCCTGAACTCAAGCGCGAAGAATCCCGCATCATCGTCCCTTAACGTTCCATTCTGCATAGTTGAACAACTGCAAAGAGCCAACTGCCGCGACAGAGGACCTTCGACGGCTCTCTTCGCTGCTGACGTACTAATCGCGATATACTGCGTCCGCCCGCCCACCAAAAAAGATCCGGGAGGTGCGCATGTTCTATCGATCCTGCTTAGCTTTGCTATTAGGGTTGGCAACTGCATGGGCGCAAAAATCGAGTCCCGATACTCAGGCTGCTGCGCAAACGACAATCCCCGATACGCCAGCTGGCCGGACGCTTAAGGCATGGCTTGCGGCTTTCAACAGCGGCGACCGCGCGTTGATGGAGGCCTACTATAAGAAATACGACCCAAGCAAGTCCGTGGATGACGAGAAAAGGTTCCGTGACATGACCGGCGGATTTGACCTTCTCAGGATCCTGAAGAGCGAACCGCTTCGCGTCGAATTCCTCGTCAAGGAAAAGCGCGGCGATACGCAAGCAATTGGGAAAATAGACGTGAAAGAGGGCGAGCCAGCTTTGATAGCTGACTTTGGGCTGCGAGCGATTCCTCCGGGCACATCCGTTTCCGATTTGGATTTCAAGGTTGACGCGAAAACTCGAACGCGAGTCATCGATGGAGCGATTGACAACCTGAACGCGTTCTATGTGTCTCCGGAGCTGGCGAAAAAGATGGAAGACTCCGTGCGGGCGCGCCAGAAAAAAGGCGAATACGATGCGGTGAACGACGGTGACGCCCTCGCGAAAAAGCTCACCGATGATTTTCGGGAAGTGAGCCATGACAAGCACCTGATGGTGGACTTCAGCCCGGCGAAGATGCCGGAACGTGCTGAAGGACCGCCAGACGCGAACGCCATCGCCGAATATCGTAAACAGATGGAAAAAATGAATTGCGGGTTCGACAAAGTCGAAATCCTTCCCGGAAACGTTGGTTACGTGAAGTTCGATATGTTTGCCGATCCCGATATTTGTGGACCGACCGTGGTTGCGGCCATGAATTTCGTCGCCAATGTGGACGCCATCATTTTCGATCTCCGCGAAAACGGCGGTGGCGATCCGAAAATGGTCGCGCTCGTCTCAACCTATCTGTTTTCCAAACCCACCCATCTTAACGATCTTTGGGAGCGAAAGAGCGACAGCACATCTCAGTATTGGACTTTGCCGTATGTGCCGGGGAAACGTCTGGACGGGAAGCCCGCATTCGTGTTGACCTCGAAGCGAACTTTCTCAGGCGCGGAGGAGTTCACCTACAACCTCAAGAATCTCAAACGTGCCACCATCATTGGCGAGACGACGGGAGGTGGCGCGCATCCGGTGTCAGGCCACCGGATTGACGACCACTTCATGATTGGCGTGCCCTTCGCAAAGGCTGTCAACCCGATCTCCAAGACCAATTGGGAAGGAACGGGCGTAGAACCTGACGTGAAAGTTTCCGCGGCCGATGCGCTCGCCACAGCACAGAAGCTCGCTGGCGAAAGACTAGGCGCAAAATAAAACAGGATTCCCGATATAAACCGACCGCAACTCTCTATCCCGCCGAGCAGGACCGCATCCCCTGCAACTCCGTGCTGACCGCTGCGGCATCCCAGCCCAGCTTCATCTGCGCGCGCGGCGCGGTCCGTCGCGGCTCTCGGTCTGGCCGCGAATCGAATCCGTATTTTTGCTTCAACCTCGCGACGCGCTCGGCGATCATCTTTCGGTATTTTTCGGGCGCGTAGGCCTGCTTCGCATACCACTCTTCGTACTGTTTCGTCAGCCTGGGAAACTTCTCGCGCACAAATGGCAAGAACTGCCTCGCGGAAGACGGCATGAGAAAAAGCACGCCGGAGAAAAACCACTGCGCTCCCGCTTCATGCACCGCTTCCGCCACGGCTTCGAGCTCGCCCTCGCGGTCGGTAATGCCAGGGATCAGAGGCGACGCCGATACACCCACTCGGAGACCTGCTTCGCGCAACTGCCTCACCGCGGCAACCCGCAAATCGGGGCGTGGGGCGCGCGGCTCGAGCAACCGCGCCAGCCTTGTCCGCAATGTCGTGATGGTAATGTTTAGGGAAAGCTCTGACCGCTCAGCAATCTGCTTAAACACATCGATGTCGCGCACGATCTGGTTCGATTTTGTGATCACGGAAACGCTCAACCCTTCGCGCTTGGCCAATTCCTCGAGGCACGCGCGGGTCACTCCGTATTCGCGCTCGGCAGGCTGGTAGGGATCCGTCGCCGTCCCAATCGCAATGTGTTCCGGCTTCTCGCCGCGCGAAGTCTCCGACGCATAGGAATACTTATGCGCAACGTCGTAGGCCAGCAGCGGCCCCGCATCCTTTTTCACAAAAATCTTGCGCTCGAATTCCCCGCCATCCAGCTCCATATATTCATGCGTGTAGCGCGCGTAGCAATAGACGCACCCAAATTCGCATCCACGGTAAGGATTGATTGTCCAATCGAACGGCACGCGAGCCGAATCGCACTTGTTCAGGATCGACTTTACGGGCAGCAAGAAATATTCAGGCCGATCAGCCGACTTCCGCTGGCTCTCCGCCTGAGGAGAGCGTGCTGCGAGGCGAGCAATGCCCACCAGCGGTACGGCTGCATCCTGGGTCCGGTGATCCGCGCGGCTTTCAAAGCCGTGCGGAGCCGCCTCTTGTGAGGTCGGCGGGGGGCAATCCGCCGTCGAGTAACCCGAAGTGCTGCCGCCTAAGCCGGCAACCGCCGCGACTTCCCCTTTGCCATAAACTTTGTCATGGACATTGGGGATGCCGCCTGGAGAATCACCGGCCCTTGGTTTTGGGCTTGTCGCATAGGGGCTAATAGGAAAGAGTGTTGCCGTGGATTGTAGAACGCGGCGGCGTCGGATACCAAAGGTCCTAGCCGTTGAGGAAAGAACTGGAGACATAGCCCACCTCGAAGCACGGCTGCAGTATTTCGCTTTTTGTTCGCTGTGTCAAGTACTTTTCGCTTTTTCTTCGTCATTCGACTTCGGTTAATTCTTCTAGTTCATCCCACTCACACTGCCCCTTCGTCCGGATTGTTTGCCACCCCTCGGCAGGGTATCCTGCTTGTTCGGAGGATCGGCGTGCGACAGTCCCCGTTGGCACGGTTTCTTCTTGGTGCGTCGGTCGTCCTTTGCTCGGTACTGGCACTGGCAGGTCCTTGCCGCGCCCAGCAAAGGTCGGCATCCCTGCAACAGACCCCCCCATCTCACCCACCTGGTTCGCCGTCGCCGACCCAGCCATCCCAACAGTCGTCTGCTCTGCCAAGCCAAGCCAAGAAGCCCGCTGCCGGACCTGCCGCGCCCCAGTCTACGCATTACCCCATCCTGCTGCTGGTTCAAGGCCCCACTCAAGAAAATGGTCAGACTTGGAGTCTGCGTATCGGGCTGAAGGGACCGGAACGCCTCGACCGGACGGGTTACCCGCCCATTCCGCTTGAACCAGCCGACGTCGCCCGCGAAGGCAGCACAGAGTCATGGACTTACCATGCAAAGGATTCTCAGACCGGCGCTGCTGTTTCGGTGCATATCACGCGAGAGGCGTGCTCTGATCCAACCTCAACTACCAGATTCGCCTTCTCCGCCTCCGTCGAACACGCCCAAATCGGCTCGGCGCAAGGCTGCGCTCGTGTGGCCACGGAACTCTTCCCCAAAATTAACAATCAGCCCACGGTTGACGATGACGACGCCAAAGACAAGCCAGTTCCTCCAACCATCACGCACTTTAAGGCACCCGTTTACGTCGCTTATATCAACGCCACCGGCAAGCTGATTCTCAAACGCGGCACAGTAGCCCGAGCAGTTCTAGCAAGAGGCGGTTACCAGCCGGCTCTTTCGCACGATGGCAAGCGGCTGCTCTATACCACCGAAGTAAAGGATGACGAAAAGGGTAGCGAACGCACGATTTCTCTCTACGATTGGGGGACAGGCAAGTCGTCCGAGTTGCTGCGAGGCGCCGTCCAGCAGGCGTCTTGGTCTCCCGACGATACGCGGATTGCCTTCCTGAAATTCGACGGCTCCAAATGGCAGGTATGGACCATGTCAACGGATGCGCCTGAAAATGTCGCGCTTTTCTATCCTGGCGAAGTCGTCAGGTTGGACGGGTGGGCGGATGCGCAAACGATTCTCGCGGATGACTTGCAGACTCTTTATTGGATCGGTGACGACGGGACAATGAAGCAAACCTTGGCTGGCGCGGACTTGTACGGCAAGGATCAATTCAGCTTGTCGAGCGCCAATACCGTGCGCATTCACCCGCTCAATCCGGACTTGCTGCTTGTTTCCGCTGAATTGCTGCCACAGCCGGTAGCTGCCGCCTCGAAGAATGCTGCTGCTCCAAACAAGGCAGCTGCAAAGGATGCGGCGACGCAACCTGGACAGGCTTTCTTCCTCTATGAGATTCCATACAAGCGGCGAGTCCTATTGAGTCCGCCAAACTTGACATGTTCCTTCGCGGAGTGGTCTCGCGACGGCCTTCAGATTTTTTTCACCTGCCGCGAGCCTTCCAGTACGGCGATGACGATCTACAAAATGTTCTGGGACGGGACCAGCCAGCTCAAAGTGCAAGACGGATATGGCCTCGTGATCGGCCAATAGTCTCCCGCTAGCAGGTTTCTGCGCTAGGATGGTTTGTATGTTGATGTCTGCATTGCGCTTGTCGGCCATGCCATGCCTATCACGGTCGTGGCGTCCCTTGCCGACCCGGCCGAATCCCTACGCGCACAGCAATCCTCTCCCGGGCAGGCGCCAACCACCCCTCCCACGCGGCAAACTCCTGCTCCGCCTGCCCATCGCCACTTCTAGGTAGTTTCGACCGCATTGGCCGATACGCCGCAGTCTCCTTTTTGCCCGCCTTGGGGTCTCTGAAGGGACGCTATACTTGTTTGATGGCGACCCCTACACCTGTCCAGCCCCAGCAGGTCGGCATCCTGATCCTGGATGACGACGACAACAACAAAGGCGCCTTGCGTCAAATCCTGGATTCGGAGGGTTGGCGCGTCCGTTTGGTCCAGGAACCCAAGCAGCTGCTGTCCGAGCTCAAGTCCGGCGAATGGTCCTTGGTTATCGCCAATATTGCCCTGGCCGGCACAGACACCCCTATTTTCATCACGCTTCGCGAGCTTACCAGCGTTTCGCGTGAAGAAGGAGGGCGCATCCGCGTCCTTTATCTGGTGCCGGAAATGAGTGGCACGCAGTATCTTGCCGCCCTTGAACTGGCACGGGCGCCGTACGTGGTTAGGCCATTCCATTTGCACGATTTTCTCGAGAAAGTCAGCGACCTGCTTGTGGAAGTGAAGGCCATCGAAGGTCCCATTCGCCAGGTGCGCCACGAGTTTGGCGCGATGCGCAAGAAGAAAAAACTGGCGGGGCGTTCCAACGCGATGTTTGCTTCGCGGGATTCTTATTCGTACAGCGACGAAGAGATCGCGGAGTACGAAAAACAGGAAAGCGAAGCTTCGAAAACCAGACGAATCAAGCCGCGCACTGATCTTGGCGGATCCGACCGCTAGCTCGTACATCTCCGGAAATTCTCGACCGTTCGCTCCCATCGCTATCGCTTTGTTGCCCGGTGCCTTGCGGATTTCCGATGCGCATTGCTTGACTTACACGCTGTGCAAGCGCGATGCTACCGCGTCCAAACTGTCGAGGACGGCTTGGCTCTTGGCGGAGATCAACGAGGAACCTAATGCGACTTCGAGTGACAACGTCTTTTCTGCTGTTTCGATTTGCTTTGCCGGCGGCTTTCGCAGGCGGCGCGATGTTTCCATGTGTTGCGCAACAGACCAATTCTGGAGTCCAGCGCGTTTTCACAGCTGACGACTACAAGCGGGCTGAAAGATTCATGGCTTACAACACGCGGCCGCTCGTGTTCCACGAGGTGCGCGGCAAGTGGGTGACAGAGGATCGCTATTTGTTCCGCGACTCGGGGCCGGAGGGAAGCGAGTTTGTGCTTTTTGACGCCGTGCGTGGCACGCGGCAGCCCGCATTTGACCACGCCAAACTGGCTGAGACGCTATCCTCAGCTGCCGGAACTACGTATAACGCGGCGCATTTGCCGTTCACAACGTTCGAGTTTTCTTTCGACGGCAAATCCATTTCGTTCCGTGCAAAATCCCAGAAATGGACGTGCGATTTGCAAGCCAACAAATGCATGGCCGAGCCCAAGTCCGCCAAGGGTGCGGCTGAACGGCCCGAAGAAGAGCTTTCTCCTGACGGAAAAAGCGCGGCATTCATTCGCGATTACAACCTCTGGCTGCGCGATGTGGCGAGCGGGAAGGAGACGCAGCTGACGACCGACGGAGTGAAGGACTTCGGGTACGCCACGGACAACGCTGGATGGATTCACAGCGACCGGCCCATTCTGCTTTGGTCGCCGGACTCGAAGAAAATCGCGACGTTTCAGCAGGATCAGCGCAGTGTCGGCGAGATGTATCTTGTGGAATCGAAAATCGGTCATCCGGTGCTTCAGGCGTGGAAGTATCCCCTTCCCGGCGATGAAGTCGTCACCACGATTCAGCGCGTGGTGATTGATCTTGACGCGCACAAAGTGATTCGGCTGCAGCTTCCTCCCGACCAACACCGCACGACACTTTGCGACGACGTGGAATGCCGCGGCAGCGACTGGGACGATGTTGAGTGGAGTTCCGATGCCACGCACCTGGCTTTCGTTTCAACCTCGCGCGACCATAAACATGAGCAGTTGCGCGTGGCTGATGCCGCGACCGGTGCCGTGCGCGACGTGCTCGAAGAAACCGCCCCCACGCAATACGAATCCGGCTGGGGTCGCGTGAACTGGCGTTACTTGCCGGCATCGAACGAAGTCATTTGGTTTTCCGAGCGCGACAATTGGGGCCACCTTTATTTGTATGACCTCGCGACGGGCAAGCTGAAGAACCAAATCACTTCCGGAGAATGGGTTGTCACGCAGTTGCTGCGTGTCGATGAAAAAAACCGCGCGCTCTATTTTCTAGCGGATGGACGGGAAAAAGGCCAGAACCCCTATTTCGCGCATCTCTATCGCATCGGATTCGACGGGAAGAACCTCGCTTTGCTCACGCCGGAAGATGGCAATCACGAAGTCATCTTTTCGTCTTCAGGGCGCTACTTTTTCGATAGCTACTCGAAACCGGATGTTCCCGGTGTTGCGTTGGTGCGCGACGAGCGGGGAAAGCTGATCACGACTGTCGCGAAGACGGACATCTCGAAACTGCTCGCCGCCGGGTGGCAGCCGCCGGTACCTATCACCGTGAAAGCACGCGACGGCGTTAACGAGCTTTACGGACTGATGTATAAACCTACCAAGTTTGATCCCGCAAAAAAATATCCGATCGTGAATTACATCTACCCGGGGCCGCAGGGAGGCAGTGTGGGCTTCTGGGGTTTCGCGCCGGCGCGGCAGGACACGCAGCCTCTCGCAGAGCTCGGATTCGTTGTGGTGCAAATTGAGGGGATGGGCAATCCCTTGCGATCGAAGAAATTCCACGACTTTTATTATGGAAATATGGGCGACAACACTTTGCCGGACCAGATTGCGGGCATGAAGGAGCTGGCGGAGAAATATTCTTGGATCGATATCGACCGCGTAGGGATCTTTGGCCACTCCGGCGGGGGGTACGCCACTGCGGACGCGATGTTCCGCTATCCGGATTTCTTCAAAGTCGGCATCTCGGAATCAGGCAACCACGACAACCGCGAATATGAAGATGATTGGGGAGAACGGTATCAGGGCCTGTTAGCAAAGAACGCCGATGGAACCACCAACTATGACGACCAAGCCAACCAGCACCTGGCCAAGAATTTGAAGGGGCACTTGCTGCTGGCGCATGGGACGCTAGATGACAATGTGCCGCCGTACAACACGCTGCTGGTGGTGGACGAACTCATCAAGGCCAACAAGGACTTTGACCTTTTGCTTTTGCCCAACCAGCACCACGGCTATGGGAGCGCGACGCTTTATATGACGCGGCGCCGGTGGGACTACTTCGTGCGCTACCTGCTCGGCGCGGAGCCGCCGCACGAGTACGAGTTGCGTCCGCCCACTCCATAGCCAGTCATCAGCTTTACTCGCGAAGGAAGGCTAGAGCGGTTCTAGCAAACTGGGGCGCGGCGTCGAGGAAGACGGGTCCGTGGCCTCCGTTTGGCACGACCCCCAGGGCGGACCGAGGAATGCTATGGTGCATATCTATTGCCATCTCAATGGGATAGAGGAAGTCGCGGTCGCTGTAAACGATTAGGGTCGAAGCGGTGATTCTGGACAGGGAGGGAGGGGTAAAGTTCATGTCGTCATGGCTGTCGGCCATCCCGCGTGACCATTCCCAGATGGCCTTGATTTGCTCGTCGCCATGCTTGTGGCGCTTGCGCATGGTTTCCCATTCTTTGGGCGGCTGGTTGTCAACAGGGACTTGGCGCATGATGGCGTGGGCTTGCTCCGGGAAATACATGGTTGCGCTAACGACGACCATGGCTTCGACGCGGTGCGGCTGCAGGGTGGCCATGTGGAGGAGGATGTTGCCGCCCATGCTGATGCCGATAGCCTTGCATTTGTTGATGCCGAGGTGGTCGAGGAGGGCGAGAGTGTCTAGGGCGCATTGGCGGTGTGTAATGGTTTTGGCTGGGTTTGTGGAGCGGCCGTGGCCACGCGCGTCAGGCGTGATGAGAGTGTATTCGCACAAGAATTCATCGCGACCGGCATAAGCCCAATCGTCGTGGCAGCCGCCTCCGCCATGCAAAAGAAGTAGAGGTTCACCGGAGCCTTGCGTCTCGAAATACAGCTCAATCCCGTTTACTTGCACGGTATTCCCAGTATTCTCGTTTGGCATTTGTGACGGGTGAGATTCCTCGCATTCCTGAGGTTTTTCTTGATGGCACAGAATTGTGAAAGGATACCACCTCTGCAATTTGACACAGAGAGACGGAACGAGAGGCGCCTCTCGATAAGGACCAACAGCCTCACGAGTCGTTAGCACCCCGCTGCCCGCCTCCCACTTTCCGGAGGGCAATTTTGAAACACACTCTTCCCGCCACTTTGGCTTGCAAGAAATTCATGGTCGGCCGTTCTAAGCCCGAGTCGCATCCTCGAAGGGGTACGCGAAGGAGGGTTTTATGGAACGACCAATATTGGGAGCCATTTTTGGAAGCTTGCTTGGGATCAGCGCGCTGGGCGGGTTGGCATTTACCGGGGCATCACCGAATCCCGCGCTAGGGAAGCCGGAGGGTAACTGGCGTTTGCTGGATCCGGTCGCTTACGAGAACATCACAATTTTTCCAGTAGTTACTTCGTCTAGCCTGGACACATCGCCATTTTTGACTTTGGATGAGGGGCTTTCGAGCGGTGAGGTGATTGTCAGCGAGCAGGGCGCGGCAGGGTTGGCGCGGACGCGCGACGGGCGGCCAGTGACGGTGCCGCAGTACAGCAGCGGGGCGAGCGTGAACCAGTTGGTGTTGATCAACCGCAGCAAGCGGCCGTTGCTATTACTGGCGGGCGAATTGGTGAGCGGGGGGAAGCAGGACCGCATTATAGGCAAGGACAGGATCGTGCCTGTGGGGTCGGACCCGCTGCCGCTGGATGTTTTTTGCGTGGAGCACGGAAGATGGACGGGGGCTAGCTCGCAATTTGGGGCTTCGAAGACGATTGTGCACCCGAGCGTACGGGAGCAGGCAGCCGTGGCTCAGAACCAGAACGAAGTGTGGGATGCGGTTCGCTCCGGGACCTTGTCCAAGGCCAAACCATCCGCAGGAGTCGCGGGCCGACCAGCCGCACCACCTCCGCCTCCGGCACCCCTGAGTTCGGAAGTCATCGGCGACACGATTGCAACGGCGGCGCCTACGCAGTCCTACGCAAAAATCTATGAGCAGAGCCGCGCGGGCGCCTCGGTCGATGAGTTTGTGGAGGAATTGAAGAGGCGGTTTGACCGGGCTACATTGGGACTTAAGGGGGAGAGAGTAGTTGGCGTGGTGGTGGCGTATGGCGGGGATGTGGCTTGGAGCGACATTTTCGCGTCCGGTGAATTGTTTGAACATTACTGGGGCAAATTGCTGCGGAGTTACGCCGTGGAGGCGCTGGCGAGGCCGACTTACCTGGAGACAGCAGCGATTACGGATGCGCGAGAGTTTTTGCGGAATTTGAACGGACGAGAGGTCGTGGAGAGTGAGCCTGGCGTTTACCGGTGGCGGGAGATTACCGAAGGGAGGCTTTCGTTGATTGAGTTGGAATCCGTCTCGCCAAAAACGATGACTTTGCACCGGTTGTTGTTGCACCGGACTTCGTGAAGCGGTTGAACCGCGGCAGAAGAAGACGGGCACGGCGTGCCGTGCCCCTACAATCGGCGGGCTTGGCTTGTGTCGGTTAAGCCATCGAGGAGAGCTGCGGCTGTGGCAGGCCAGGACGGATGTTGGAGGTTGGGAGCGATTTCGGCTAGGGGGGTTAGGACGAAGCGGCGTTGGAGCATGCGGGGGTGGGGGACTTGCAGATCCGGCGTGACGATGGTTTCGTTACCGTAAAGCAGCATGTCCAGATCGATTTTGCGCGGCCCTTTGGCGAAATCTTTTTTGTTGCCTAGTTGTGCTTCAATGGAGCGCAACACTTGTAGAAGCGCTTGGGGCGCGAGTTCTGTTTCTCCTTTCACTACACAATTGAGAAACCATGGTTGGTCGAGATAGTCGACTGGCTCGGTTTCGTAAATCGATGATAGCTGTTTGAGGCAGACGCCTGCCTGCGGGAGTGCGGCGATTGCGGAGTGGAGAGTGGCTTCGCGGTCGCCTACGTTTGAACCCAGAGACAAATAGACAATGGGCATGGATGGATTGTGCGCGGATGCATGTCGAATTTCTAGTGGAGCCGCGGACGCGAACTTTAGTTTGTTTATCTAAAGGATTGCACTAGTAAGTCGGGCTGCAGCCCTAAGAATTGGGTTTGAATGGCGCGCCTCTCTCTCGAAGAAGTGCGAGAAGGGTGTGCAGTTGGGCGATGCGGGGAGAACGAAGGAGAGCGGGAGGAATGTCTAACCTACCTTGCGGAACAAAAGGGGAGCGGGGCGCGTATCTCTTGGCGGAAGGCGGGACGTCGGCGAGTCTGGCATAGGGGTGGCTGATGACGAATTTCTGGCAGGACGTGCGGTATGGGCTGCGGGTTTTGTTGAAGAACCCGGGATTCACGGTGATTGCGGTGTTGACGCTGGCGCTCGGGATTGGCGCGAATACGGCGCTGTTTTCGGTGGTGAACGGGGTTTTGTTGAATCCGCTGCCTTACCCGAACCCTGACCAATTGGTGGCGGTGTATGCGAAGACCGTTGATTTTGAGCGAAGCTCGATCACTTATCCGAATTTCCTCGATTGGCAAAAGGATAGCCATTCGTTTTCGGCGCTGGGCGCAGTCCGAAGCGAAGAGTACAACCTGACCGGCGTGGGCGAACCAGAGCGGCTGCACGGCCATATGATATCCGCTGATTTTTTTACGGCGCTGGGAGTCCCTTTGCCGCTGGGCAGAAATTTTCGATCGGAAGAAGATCAGGCCGGCGGAACGCCAGTGGCGATGATTGGCGATGGGCTTTGGAAGCGCAAGTTTGGATTGTCGCCAGAGGTTTTGGGAAAGAGCATCACGCTGAACGGAAAGACGTACACGGTGATCGGCGTCGCGCCGTCAAGAATCGCCGGGTTTAGTCCTACGGATGTGTTCGTGCCCATTGGGCAGTGGACCGACTCGACATTTAGAAACCGGGCCATCGGCATGGGGACGACTTCCATCGGCCGGCTGAAGACAGGAGTGACGACGGAGCAGGCCCGCGCAGAAATGGAAAAGATTGCCGAGAATCTTGCGGCTGCCTATCCGGAGTCGGATAAGGGCGTCGGCGTGACGATCATGGCGCTGAAGACGGACGTTGTGGGAAATGTGCGAGGAATTTTGCTGGTGTTGCTGGGGGCGGTAAGTTTCGTGCTGCTGATTGCATGCGCGAATGTGGCGAATTTGCTGCTGGCGCGGTCGACGGGGAGAGCGCGAGAGTTCGCGATTCGGTCGGCGCTGGGAGCCAGCCCAGGACGCGTGATACGGCAACTGTTGACCGAGAGCGTGATGCTGGGGATCGCGGGCGGCAGCATGGGGTTGCTGCTGGCGAAATGGGGTACGCGCGCGATTCTTCGAGCGCTACGGGACAGTTTGCCACGAACTGAAGAGATTGGGATTGATGCGCACGTGCTGGCCTACACGCTGGGAGTGTCGATCCTTACGGGAATTGTATTTGGGCTTGTTCCGGCACTCAAAACGATGCGGCGGGACATGCACGAAACGTTGAAAGAAGGCGGGAGAGGCTCGAGCGGAGCGCGGCACCGTACACAGAGTGTGTTCGTTGCGGTGGAAATGGCCATGGCGGTGGTACTGCTCGTCGGAGCGGGGTTGATGATCCGCAGCCTCGCCGCACTGTGGAGCATAAATCCGGGTTTTGACGCGCGAAACGTACTGACCTTTAACATCTCCTCGACGTCCGATCCGAACATCACCGCAGATCAATTGCGCGTGAAGTATCGACAGGGCGTGCGGGAACTGGAGGCGGTACCGGGAGTCGAGGCGGTGTCACTGGTTGGCGGGTCTCTTCCGATGACGGGTGACTCGGAAGTGCCATTCTGGGTGGAAGGCCGACCGAAGCCCGCAACCGAACAGGAGATGCCGTTTGCGCTGTTCTATTTGGTGACGCAGGAATATCACAAAGTGATGAGGATTTCCGTCGAGCGGGGGCGAAGTTTCACGGAGAGAGACGATGAGCACGCGCCGGTGGTCGTGATAATCGATGACACATTCGCTCACAAGTACTTTCCGAATGAGGACCCGATTGGAAGGCGTCTGAACCTGGCGTTCCTTGAGATGCAGCCGGAAATCGTAGGCGTGGTGGGTCACGTAGAGCATTGGGGATTGGGCGCGAAGGGCCACGACAATTTGCAAGCGCAGATTTATCTTCCGGTGTGGCAGATTCCAGACAAGTTCTGGCCTCTGCTGGCGAACGGCGGGCAGTATGCAGCGCGAACCGTTGGAATGCCGCTTGGCCTGACGAACTCCATTCGGGAAGCCGCGCAGAGAGTGGACAGCAGCGCGGTGATGTATGAAGTGAGGCCCATGCAGGACATCGTGGCGGGATCGGTTGCCACGCAGCGGTTGGCGATGATTTTGTTGAGCGTATTTTCGGCGCTGGCGTTGGCTTTGTCGTCGATCGGAATTTACGGCGTAATTTCCTATCTCACAGGACAGCGCACGCAGGAAATCGGAGTGCGGATTGCGCTGGGAGCGTCGGGAAAAGACGTTCTGCGAATGATTTTGGGCGAAGGGATGCGAATTACACTCGTGGGAGTTGGAGTGGGGATTGCGGCGGCGCTAGGATTGACGCGGCTGATCACAAAAATGATCTACGGAGTCGGCGTAATGGATCCGATTACTTTCGGAGCGGTCGCGATTCTGCTGACGGGTGTGGCGCTTTTGGCGTGCTACATTCCGGCTCGGCGGGCAACGCGCGTGGACCCGATTGTGGCTCTGCGTTACGAATAGGCTGGGGCCAGCCGTTTGGAAATCTTCAGATCGCGCGGCGGACTCTTCGCGATTCAGTCGGCCGCGATTTCGCGCAGGCGTCCGCTGGTCACATCGTAGACAAAGCCGCGCACAGCGACTTCTTTAGGGACCCAGGGGTGCTTGCGCAGCTTCTGCAATTGATGGCGGACATTCTCTTCTATATTTTGGAAGGCGTAAAAGAACGCGGGAGAGACAGCGGCAGTTCCCGTGCGGTTCTGGATCCTGTTGCGCAAATCCTGTTCGGTGGTGTGCATCAGGCCGCAGTCGGTGTGATTTATAACCATGAATTCCTTAGTGTCGAGGAGGTAATGCGAAACGACCAGGGAGCGCAGAGTGTCTTCTGTAACGATGCCGCCGGCATTTCGAATGATGTGGGCGTCGCCTGTTTTTAGGCCGAGGGTGCGGATCGAGAGACGCGTATCCATACAAGTGAGAATCGCAAGATGGCGCTCGGGGCGTGGCGTGAGTTTTCGCAATTCGTGGGTGTGCGAATAGAGTTCGTTGGCTTGCAGGACTTCGTCGATTACGCTCATGGCCAAAGCAGTCTAGCAAACCGCCATGGGTGGATACGAATTCAGCGCACACCTTAGGAGTTAGAACCTGCAGATATGGTTCAGAAGAGCCGGGGCTGGCGCTTGGGGAGTTCTTTGCCGAAGTATTCGTAGGCGCGGGCAGTGGCTACGCGGCCGCGTTGGGTGCGGTCAATCAAACCTATTTGCATAAGGAACGGTTCGTAGATCTCTTCGATGGCGTCTTCTTCTTCGGAGAGCGCGGCGGCGAGCGTGCCGAGGCCCACGGGGCCGCCGGCATATTTATCGAGAAGAGCTAGCATCAGGTTGCGGTCGACTTCGTCAAGGCCGCTTTCGTCGACGCCGAGCATGGCTAGGGCTTCCTGGGCGACGGCGCGAGTGATACGGCCGGCGGCGCGTACTTCGGCGAAATCTCGCGAGCGGCGGAGAAGGCGATTGGCGATGCGCGGTGTGCCTCGGCAGCGGCGGGCGATCTCTTCGGCGCCGCCGTCGTCCATCAGGATATTTAGAATTTTGGCGGAGCGGTGGATGATGATGAGCAAATCCTCCGGCTCGTAGAAATCCAGGCGGTGCACGATGCCGAAGCGCGAACGCAGTGGCGCGGTGATTAGGCCGGCGCGTGTGGTGGCGCCG
>Ga0137360_10000209_pt1 | contig 33678 bp, 24 predicted proteins | sample Mad1_60_16metaG_FD_104924 | JGI IMG/M metagenome (GOLD analysis project Ga0137360, IMG submission 104924) | Vadose zone soil microbial communities from Angelo Coast Range Reserve, California, USA - Mad1_60_16 metaG | ecosystem: Environmental > Terrestrial > Soil > Vadose zone | place: USA... | reverse complement strand
CTTGGATAGCTGCTGATCAGCGGGCTCGTCATTTTCGGCCCGCTGTCACTCAAATGGACATGGTCTTTCATCACGACGGGTGGCTTGGCCGCACTCGTGACGGTGTTGGCCGGACGAAGCCCGCGCGTCGCAGCGAATCAAACGGAGCACGCGACAGCAAGCCCGATGGGGGTGATCTTGTCCAAGGCGTCGACCATCGCGGCTGCGGTATTTTCGGCGGTGCTATTGATTCTCATCACCGAGATGAGCACATCGGTCATCGCGAAGTTGATTGAAACCTATCACGTAAAGCTCAGCTACCAGGCGGATCTGAACTCTAAATCCGGCCTGCTCGGTCGGGCAGAGGAGTATCTGAACGTGATTTTCTACACGCCCTTGTGGCTGGTGCTTCCCTTGGCCCTCCTGCTTCTGCTCCTCGGGGTTGTGATGGCGCGGCTCGTGAACGCGAACAAATTTTCGTTGCATGGAGTGTACCGGGATCGATTGATTCGCGCCTACCTAGGCGCTTCCAATTCGGATCGGAAACCGAATCCATTTACCGGCTTCGATGAGAACGACAATATCAAAATGCGCGATCTTTGGGTGCGCGAAAAATTTCACAGCAAGCTGATGCCGGTTGTAAATATCGCGCTCAACCTGGTCTCTGGCGAAAAACTTGGTTGGCATGAGCGCAAGGCACAAAGCTTCACCGTCACCCCATTGCACTCCGGCTCCTCTGCGATGCACGCAGGGTATCGTTCCACGGCGGGCCCGGATGGAGCAGTATATGGCGGCCCTAAAGGCATCTCGCTCGGGAGTGCCATTACTGTTTCCGGCGCTGCCGCCAGCCCTAACATGGGCTATCACTCATCGCCTTTGGTTACGTTCATTCTCACGTTGCTCAACGTGCGGCTCGGGGCATGGCTGGGAAACCCCGGGAAAGCAGGCGATCACACCTTCTACCTTGGCTATCCGGAGAGCAGCGTGCGGCCGATTGTCGATGAAGCTTTTGGCCTAACCAACGACACCAGCCCCTATGTCTATCTGTCGGATGGCGGCCATTTCGAGAACCTCGGGCTTTATGAGATGGTATTGCGCCGATGTCACTACATTGTCGTGAGTGACGCCGGAGAAGATCCGGCGTGTTCCTTTGCCGATCTCGGCGAAGCGGTGCGCAAAATTCGAATCGATTTTGGAATCCCGATCGAGTTCGGACCAATGGGCATTTATTCCCGCAGCCAAATCGATCCGTCGAGAGAGGCGGGCCATAACTGTGCCGTTGGGCAAGTCCGCTATTCTGTGGTGGACGGTTCCACCGCTCCCGATGGCATCATCGTTTACATCAAGCCGGCGTGTTATGGGAATGAACCCCGCGACATTTACGAATACTTCAAGAGGAGTGAAACTTTCCCGCACGAGAGCACGGCCGACCAGTTTTTCTCCGAATCGCAATTCGAGAGCTACCGTATGCTTGGCGCGCATACGATGGAGAGACTTTGCCCCACCGACGCTGTGGATTTTCGTGATTTCCTGCGGAAAATTTTACAGGACCATCTTCGTACGCCCGAATCGGATTGGCCAAAAGAGCTCCGTGGAACCTGACCCTTAGCAAGACGGGAGTCGTAGCTTACTACAAAATAGAACGACCGGCGGCTCGCCCTCCTCTACCCCCTTGCGAATTCCGCCGGTCGATTAATCGAAAATCAACTAAGTCGTCTCGCCTTTAAGCGAAGGAAACCTGATCAGCTTGCGTCTCCGCGATCGCGCTCGTAAGCCCGAATTGCTCGACGCGTCTGCGGTCCCAGGATGCCGTCAACGGACCCGTGGTAATAACCGGCGCGAGCGAGCCGGCGCTGTAGCTCGGCCACTCTGGACCGGCTGCTGTCGCCGTATCCATTACTGTAGCCGGAGTCGCCGTATCCGTAGCCGCCGTCGTATCCGTAGCCACCGTCGTATCCATAGCCGTACCCGTACGGGTAGCCAGAACCATAATATCCGTATCCGTACGGATAGCCCCAGCCCCACGACGGACCCCAGCCCCAACCCCACCACCATGGGAAGCCGAAGTCACCGATGAAGATGACATTATTGCCACGATGATGGTGCCAATTACCATTCCAGTTGTTCCAATTGCGGCCATTCCAATTGCGACCGCTCCAGTTACGACCGTTCCAGTTTCGGCCACTCCAGTTTCGACCGCTCCAATTGCCTCCACGTTGGCCGCTCCATGTGCCCATTCCGGCGCGCCCAGCGAAATGGCCGCCGCCATGACCGCCACCACCACCGCGCGGAGCAGCTGGGACCAATGGCGCGGTGAACATCAACACGAAAAGGCAAATCACGAAAAGTACAAGCTTTGAATTATTCATAGTAAGGTGGGTTTCTAATTAATTAGACACCGTGCGCTGCTCAAAGTCTCGCTTTTTTTGCGTAAAAACATATGAAACGCCTGTGCGCTTGGTGCCAATGCCCTGATTGTTCCCACCTGAAATAGATGACCGACGGCCCGCCCCTTTTTTCCTTGCGAGACCGCCGGCCAAAGTCAACCGAACCCGATGTTCGGTCAGGTCACGTATTAGGCGAGACCCATCCGGTCGAGAAGCCGCGAAGTGATCGTGCCGTCCACGACTAGATTATGTGTGGTTTTTGTTTACCCATCTTACAAGGCGCTGTCGCCGAAGTGATTCGGGTCGGTTTCGCCCGCCCTTCGGGATTGGACAGAACGCACGTTCACACGACGGTCCCAGCTGGTGCTCTGCACCTCCCTGTGAGATTCCTCTATGTAATTAGAACCCGTGACCGGGCTCGAGTTTCGCATTGATTCGTGCTGGTCAGCGCGCAGCCATGGCCATTATCATCGGCGGTTAAACACGATGAAGCGCACGCTGATCTTCATCCTCGCTACGGCGTGCCATGTGCTATGCGCGGCGCCAGAGGAACATAGTGTAAGTCCATCGCGCCAATTCATCATCTACGGAGCTGAGGCGGTGCTGCGCGGCGCGGTCTCGAACCTGGCAGAGCAGACTAAGACGAATCTTCTCGTGTTGTTGCGGCAGCGCGACAGCTGGACGGTCCCTATCGTGGTGAATCTGCAACCGCAGCAGGCAAACCTGCCCGAAGTTCCATCGGCTGATGTGCGGTTTAGTCAGACCGGTTTCGGGCTCAAGCTCCAGCTCGACCTGACCATTTCCCAAGATCTCGATGTTTCATTGATCGAGCGCGAAGTCCTGCGCGCGATCTTATTGGAGATGATTTATCGGAAAGAATCGCATACGGCCGCCGGCACGCTATTCGTCGAGCCACCGGATTGGTTGATTGACGGCGTGCTTGTGCTTGCGCCCGGGCGCGATCGGGGATCTTTAGTCGAAGCGCTCACTACGGCGGAGGAGGCAGTGCCGCTGGAGAAATTTCTCAGTCAACGCCGAAGCCTTCTCGATTCGGCCGGCCGCACGCTTTATCGGGCGTATTCTTTTTCACTCGTGCAAATGCTCATCGATCGAAGGGACGGTCCCGCTCGTCTGGCGCAGTATATCGGTCATCTATCTGACGCCTCAAAGGAACCGTTCGCAAATTTGAAGGCGTACTTCCCATTCCTTGTTAACGATGCGGAGGGAAGCTGGCAGCTGAGCTTACGTCGGTTAAGGAATTTCCAAGTGTACCAGCTACTTACGTTCACCGAAAGCGACCGACGCCTCGATGAATTGTTGCGCGTCAAAATCTCGGAACCAAATAAGCCGGCCAAGGTGACAGCCCTTGACGAACTTGCACATCGCAAGATTTCTCCAAGTGAGAAGATGGCGCTGAGTCAATTGAACCGTGATTTGCTCGTGTTTGTTGCCCAAGCCAATCCGGTTTTGCGCCCTGTCGCGCGGGAATACCAGCAGATCGCCGCGCTGCTCGCCCGCGGAAAAAGGAGAGGAATTGCGAAGCGTCTGTCGCGTTTGGACGCTACTTGCAAACAACTTGCTGTTCGAATGAGCGACATTGACGACTACATGAACTGGTTCGAAGCGACTCAGATGAAGAACGGCAGCGGCAATTTCACTGATTATCTCAAAGCGGTGGACCAATCGCAGATCTCACCTTCAAAGCGACATGATCCACTCTCGGCCTATGTTGATGCGCTGGAGGACCAGTTCGAAAACTAAAACGCAACTACGATTGGAGATTTCATAGATCAGTTGCCGCTTTGCAGCTTGGCGACTATCTTGAGCAGCGCGTTCTAAACACGCATTTCTGCTAATGCAAAAAATTGGCTTTGCCGAGGCTCTGGATTCGATTGTTGCCAGCGATCCGCGTTACCAGCGGGATGCCTATGTCTTTTTGCGCGACGCGCTGGATTTCACGACGAAGCAACAGAAGAAAGTCAAAGGCGTCAGCGTGCGTCACGTCACCGGGCCGGAATTGCTCGATGGAGTGCGGCGGTACGCTCTCAAGGAATTTGGACCGATGGTGATGACAGTCTTCGAGAACTGGGGAATCCGATCGTGCGAGGACATTGGCAACATCGTTTTCAATTTGATCGGCGCAGGTGTGTTCGGGAAAACCGAGGAGGATTCGATCGAACATTTCAAGAACGTTTATGATTTTGAAGAGGCTTTTGTGAAACCCTTCGCCCCGGAAAAACCACCGATCGCCAAACCGACGGCAGTTTTGCCCGCGCGGAAGCCCGCCACGTCGGGCAAGCGAGTGGTGACCGGCGATCACTGATTACAAGTCACTGATCACTGGGATCGGCCCGCAAAGCTAATCATAATGAATCGTATCCCCGTGGTGAAGTTTCTTTGCGCGGGTCTATTGTTCAGCATGGCTAATCTGAAAGCTGCGCCCATTGGCTCTCCGCCTGCCATTAACTTTCCGCCGAGCACGGCGCAAAAATGGATTCTACCGAACGGCCTGACGATTATCGTCCAGGAAGATCGCAGTGCTCCGGTGGCAAGCGTGCAGGCATGGTGCGCCACGGGAAGTATCGACGAAGACCAGCACCTTGGCGCGGGCTTGTCGCACATTCTCGAGCACATGCTCTTCAAGGGAACCAAAACGCGTTCTACCAATGAGATTGCCCAAAAAATCCAGGACGTAGGCGGCTACATCAACGCGTACACTTCGTTTGATCGCACGGTTTTTTGGATCGACGTGCCGAAAGATGGCGTTTCTACCGCGCTCGACATTTTGGCCGACGCGATGATGAATTCCACCTTACCGCCGGAAGAATATCAAAAGGAGCAGGAAGTGATCCGGCGCGAATTTGCCATGGGCATGGATGACCCCGATCGCGTGGCCGGGCTGCTGCTTTTTGCAACCGCGTATCAGCGGCATCCCTATCGTTTTCCGGTCATCGGCGAGCTCGAGATCTACAACCAGCTTACGCAAGAGCAAGTGATGCAGTATTACAAAACGCGTTACGTCCCGAACAATCTCACCTTCGTCGTAGTCGGAGACGTCGATGCGGAAAAAATTCGGCAACAACTCGTCGAACTGTTCAAGCCGTATCCGGAGAAATCGCTCAAGCCTGTGTTCATTCCGGCGGAACCGCCGCAACTTGGCCCTCGCGAAGTGCAGCGGGAATTTGCCACGGAACTGACGCATCTCTCGCTCGCCTGGCACATCCCGGAGGTCACAAATCCGGACGTTCCCGCGCTCGATCTTCTCTCGACGATCCTGGGCGACGGGCGCAGCTCGCGCTTGTATCGGCGCGTGCGCGAAGAAGCCGGTCTGGCGTTTGGCATATCGGCATTTTCTTACACGCCTGGCGATCCAGGCTTGTTTGGAATCGATGCCACGGTCGATCCAAAGAAACGCGAAGCAGCCGAGCAATTAGCCTTGCGCATTGTTGACGAAGTGAAACAGAGTGGCGTCACCGCGGAGGAGCTGGAGAAAGCAAGAAAAATCACGCTTAGTCATCATCTCGGCGCGCTTACAACCATGCGCGGCCAAGCCTCTGACATCGGGTCGAACTGGTTGCTCACGCGCGATCTGAATTTTAGCCGGCATTATCTTGATGCTGTTCAGAGGGTGACGCTGGACGACATTAAGCGCGTCGCCGCAACTTATCTGACGGAGAACAATCTGACGGTTATCTCCTTGAATCCAAAAGGTTCGTTAGCCGCCAAAGCAGAGGGTCCGAAGGTCGCCGCTGCCGGTGAGATTCAGAAATTTGAACTCTCGAACGGATTGCGATTGCTAGTGCGTGAAGATCCTCGATTGCCGCTCGTGGCGATGGGCGCGGTTTTTCGCGGCGGTCTTCTCGCCGAGACGCCGCAGACAAACGGCATCACCCGCTTGATGGCGAAGGTGCTGTTGAAAGGAACCAAGACCCGCACCGCCGAGCAAATCGCCAACGAGATCGAAGCAGTAGGCGGTTCCATTTCGAGCGACGCCGGGAACAACAGCTTCAGCGTGTCTGTTGATGTCATGAAGCCAGACGTGAAATTGGGCGTGGATCTGCTCTCGGACGTGTTGCTCAATGCCACGTTCCCGGAAAAAGCGGTCGCGCGTGAGAAAGAAATCCAAATCGCTGCAATCCACCAGGAGGAGGAACAGTTGACGACGGTCGCGCGCAACATCATGCGGCAGGCGCTGTTTCCGCAGCATCCTTATGCCTTGCGTTCAAATGGTTCGGTCGAGGCTGTCCAGCGATTGACGCAAAAGGATTTACTGGACTTTCGCGATCGTTACGTGGCCGCCAAAAACGGCGTCATCTACGTCTTCGGGGATGTTAAAGCATCCGAGGTAAAGCAGCTTATCGAGCAGACGCTTGGGAAGATGAAGCCCGGCGCGCTGGCTCTCACCGATGCAAAGGCTTCGGTCCCTCTTGGCAAACCAGAAACCGTCGAAAGCCGCAAAGACAAGGCCCAAGGCGTGATCATGGTCGGATTTCGTGGCGCGAGTCTGTCGAGCCCTGATCGTTACGCGCTGGAATTAATCGATGAGGCAAGCAGCGATCTCGGATCGCGTTTCTTCATCCGTATTCGCGAGCAAATGGGACTGGCGTACTACGTTGGTGCCAGCCAGATGCAAGGCCTGGTGCCGGGACTCTTTGCATTTTATCTCGGCACCGACCCGCAAAAAATCGAGCCGGTGAAAACCGCGTTGCTGGATGAAATTCACAAGCTCGCGAAGGATGGTCTTACTCCGGAAGAGTTAGCGCGGGCGAAAAAGAAATTGATCGGCCAGCAAGAGATCGCCAATCAAAGCAACGACGCTTTTGGTTATCATTGCGCGCTCGACGAGCTGTACGGGCTCGGCTTCGATTACTACAAACGGCTCGAGCACGACGTGAACGCGGTGACCCTCGAAGCTATCAAGCAGGTGGCGGCAAAATATTTTCGCGATCAACCGTATGTTTTAGCAACGGTGCGACCGCCAGCAGGTTCCGCAGCCGCGAAACGGAAATGAGCCATGGCTGAAGTCCAAAAAACAACACAAAGCGGGGAGCTTTCCCAGCGGTTCATTGAATTTGTCGTGATGCACGCGCAGAACGCCGCGCTTTTCCTTGGACAAATTCCAAATCCAAAAACGGGCGAGGGCGAAGTAAACCTCGATCTGGCCAGGATGTTCATCGATCAACTCGCGATGATTCAGGAAAAAACGCGGGGAAACCTGACGAACGAAGAGGCAACGATCTTGCGAAACACACTTTCCAATTTGCAAATGGCGTATGTCGAGGTCGCGCGGGAAAAACCCCAAGGTGCCGCGGAGCCGGAAGCTACGCCGCCATCAAAACCTACGGAGGAACCCTCAGCAACTCAACCCGAACCATCAGCGCCGATCACGTCCAGCGAACCCGAGACGGAGTCGAGAAAGAAATTCACCAAGAGTTACGGCCCGTAATCGCTGACCCGCTTTTGGTGTCATCCCGATCCCGCAGTCGCGGGAGATGGACCCACAATCGAAGCGCGCGACACGCAACCACAATTAGCGTGCTCAATCACCTTTTGTGAGATCCTTCACTCCGTCCAGGATGACCGCGTGTTGACGCGACCACGCGAGACGCGCCCTCTATCCTACCGGCTGCTCGTGCGCGACGTGGGCGTGGCGCTCGCACGCGATCTTGTTCGTGCGCTTTTGCGCACAGTGATAGTTCCCTGCCCGGGGACGGGGCTTGGTGATGCTTCGGCGTATTTTTTGGTCGAGGGCCAGATGAGACGCCACGGCTGAGTCTTAATTGTCTCGCTGAATTGCTTGATGTTTTGGCCGGCTGGCTCGAGCTCGGTGGTCGCCACCTTTAATTTCTCTGACGACGTCCGAAGGTTTCGCAGAGTCACCTCGATATTGTCGTTCTCGGTAAGACTGGTGCTGATCTTTTCAATGTTGGTAAGCGAATGTGAGAGCGCGTTGTCGGGCGCGGTCAAACCGGAAAGATGTTCGCCGAACGTTTTGAACTGGGTGAGAGCGAGGTTCAACTCGGAATTTTCGTCGGTGAGACGATTGAGATTCTGTGCAGTCTGTTGAAGATCTTTCATCGTGTTAGTAGCCTCGGCTGCGACCGGCTTGATTACTTCCAGCATCTTCGCCGCCGCGTCGCCCAGATCAGGCGTGCGTTCTCCGGCGAAGATCTCGCCATCTTTAGCGCGACCGGAAGCTTCGGTCCCCTGAGTAATATCGATCGCCATATCGCCCAGCAATCCGAGCTGCATCAAGCGCGTCTTGGCGTCCCGATAGACCCTTGCGCTCTTGTCCACCTGCACATCGACGCGCACTTCAAATCGTGGTTTGCCCGGCGTTGCAGTTGGGCTCGGGCTCGGATTCGCTTCGGGCGGATGAATTGCCGCCTCTGCTTGCTCCGCCTGCTTTTCTTCTTCAGGGGATACAGGTGAATACAGTTTTTGCACCTGTCCAATTTTGCGGCCAGCCAGCATCACCGGCGCGCCCTGTTTGATTCCAGCAGCGTTATCGAAGTAAATCTTGTAGGTCACCAGCGGCCGGAACAATCCCGGCGCGCCGAGCAAAACCAAAAGGAACGCAACCACCGCGATCGTGCCGATCACGAGCAGGCCGGTCATGATTTCATTTCTTTGTAATTGCATCGAGGCTGCCTTCCAGAATCGGACCTTCAGTGCTCCCGCTCAAAAACTGGGCGACCACCGGATTTTTGGATTGCTTGAATTTTTCGGACTCGGCTTCTTCAATGATTTTTCCCTGATACAACATAGCCATTCGCGTGGCGATGCGAAAGGCGCTCTCCATTTCGTGCGTTACGGTGATTGAGGTGACCTTCGATTTCTCGCTGAGGCCAATGATCAATTCGTCGATCACGGACGCAATCACCGGGTCAAGCCCGGCCGACGGCTCGTCAAGCAGGAGCAATTCGGGTTCTAGGACGAGCGCGCGCGCGAGGGCCACGCGCTTCTTCATGCCGCCGCTGAGTTCCTCTGGGAACAGGTCCCTGGAATCCTTCATGCCCACAAGCTCCAGTTTTTCATCGACAATCTTGTCAATCTCTTCGCGTGATTTGTCCGTGAGCTCTTCCAGCGGCAGGGCAACGTTGTCGCGAACCGTGCGCGAACTCAGCAGCGCCGAGTACTGATAGACCATGCCAATGTGCCGTCGCACCTGCTGAAGCTTTCGGCGGGACAACCGAGTGATTTCAAATTGCTTGAAAAAAATCGAACCGGAATTGGGCCGGAGAATGCCGAGAATCAGGCGCAATATCGTACTTTTTCCGCTGCCGCTTTGGCCCATGATCACCAAACGTTCCTGCGGCTCAACCCTAAACGAAACGCCGTCGAGCACTTTTTTTTCTTCAAATTGCATGCACGCATCGCGCAACTCGACCATGTGCCTCGGCGTGGTCATGTCGGATAAAATGTGGTGTAAATGACGTTGTATAGGGTATCGAACCCGATCACGGTCGTGATCGCCGTCACGACACTGGAGGTTGTCGAAGCGCCCACTCCCGCGGCGCCGCCTTTCACAGTCAGTCCGCGGTAACAGGCGATCGCGGCAATAAGCAGTCCGAAGAGAAAGCTCTTCAAAATCCCGGTAATGATATCGCGAATGAGCAATGAATCTTTCACAAGATCGAGAAAATACGGGAAGGCGATGCTGAAATAGGCTTTGCAGATCAGGCTGCTGGCCAATACCGCCGCGATGTTCGAAACCGTGGATAGACACGGCATCAGCAGGAACAGCGCGAGCATGCGCGGCGCGACCAGGAAACGCAGCGGACCGATGCCCATTGATTCGATGGCTTCGACTTCCTCGGAAACCTGCATGGTTCCTAATTCTGCAGTAAAGGCCGCGCCGATGCGCGCTGCGAGCATGATTCCCGTGAGCAACGGCCCAAGCTCGCGTGTAAAAGCGATCGCGACCAATCCAGGAATCAACCGTTCTGTGCCAAACCGTTGCAACTGGTACCCGGTCAGCAGCGCCATGGTTAACCCGAGGAAAAACGACACCAGTCCCACCAGTGGCACGGAGTCCACACCGGCGCGTTGGGTGTGGCGGAAAAAACTGACGGCACGAAATGGCACCCGTCCCTGCTGGATGCGCTCGAATGTCTCTTGGAACGTATTCGCGATGAACCAGAAGACGCTGCCCACTTCGCGGAGAAAATTGCGCGAGAAATGACCGATCCCTTGGGCAACCAGAATGGGCGGTTGAGCGTTTGCCATGGCTGGCAAGGTCGCCTTAGTTCCTGACAGGGAAAAGAGTAAACTTCGCTCAAGGGTTAGTGAAAGCGCTTCAACGCTTTAAGGGCTCAACGCATCGCTGCTCGCATGAAACGTTTCGACATTATCAGGAGCAAACTCTTACATTGTTGCTATGAAACTGGCGCGAGCTTTCGGAGCCAATTGCTTCTTTGCTTTCATGCTCTTTAGTGCAGCGGCGTCCGCGTTCGCCCAGGAACCAGCCAGGTCTCTTACAGCCACAGCAGAAAAGCGCCCTGAGAACCAGCCAAACATGCAAGCAAAGAAATTTGGACTCGTTATCCACGGCGGCGCTGGAACTATCGAGCGCGCCAACATGACTCCCGAAAAAGAGCGCGAATATCGCGCGGGACTGGAACGCGCGCTGACGGCTGGTTACGACATTTTGAAACGCGGCGGCTCGAGCCTCGACGCAACGGAAGCAGCCGTGCGTGTGCTGGAGGACGATCCACATTTCAATGCGGGCAAAGGTTCCGTGTTTACCAGCGGTGGCACAAACGAAATGGATGCAGCGATCATGGACGGGAAGACGCTTGCCGCCGGTGCCGTTGCTGTCCTGAACCATGTGAAAAATCCAATCAGCCTGGCCCGGCTTGTCATGGAGAAATCCGGCCACGTGATGATCGATGGCGAAGGCGCGGAAGCGTTCGCCAAAGAGAATGGAATGGAATTGGTGGACCAAAAGTATTTTTTCACCCAAGAACGATGGGACGCTTTGCAGAAGATTAGAGCCGCGCAGAAACATCGAACCGGCGGTGCAGACAAAGCCTTTCTTATTACCGATCAAGATCGGCACGGAACCGTGGGCGCCGTCGCGCTGGACAAGAATGGAAATCTCGCCGCAGCAACCTCAACTGGCGGCACGACAAACAAGCGACCAGGACGCGTAGGTGATTCGCCAATCATTGGCGCAGGAACCTATGCTAACGATGCGACATGCGCTGTCTCCGCGACGGGCGACGGCGAGTATTTCATTCGGGCGACGGTTGGGCATGATATCTCGGCATTGATGGAATATCGGGCAATGTCGCTCAAGGAAGCAGCCCAAGCGGTTCTCGACAAAGTGGCGAAACTTGGCGGAACCGGTGGATTGATCGCAATCGATCATCAAGGCAACATCGCTTTGCCCTTCAATACCGCGGGAATGTATCGCGGGTATTTCGATCCGAACGGCAAGTTTGTCGTGGAGATTTACAAATGATTTCGTGATTCGTCGAATCGTTGAACCGGGAAACGAATTGTCATTCTGAGCGAAGCGAAGAATCTCTGATCAGTTGGCCACATCTAAGGCGATAATCAGAGATGTTTCGCTTCGCTCAACATGACAGGATAGGCTTGCCCGCTTCAACGCTTTAACGTTTCAACGATTCTCATGCTCCCGCCGTTCGCCGTCGTTATTCCCTGCTTCAATGAAGAAGCGCGCATTGGTGAAACGCTCCGGGTTACGCTCGATTATCTCGCCGCCAACGCGCCCGAAAGTGAATTGATCGTGGTGAACGATGGATCGACCGATGCAACGGGAACAATCGCGCGCGAAATTTTATCCGAGACCAAGGTCGCGACGCGCTTGCTGGAAAATTTTCCAAATCGCGGAAAGGGCGCCGCGGTTCGCTCCGGATTACTTGCCGCGCGAGAACCGATCGGGCTTTTTTCTGACGCGGATCTTTCCACGCCGCTCGAAGAAACGCCGAAACTGATCGAGCCGATTGCAAGCGGCGAAGTCGACATTGCTTTCGGGTCGCGCGCGCTTGATCGCAGTTTGATCGGCATTCACCAACCTTGGCGACGAGAACAAGGAGGCCGTGTTTTCAATCTGCTCGTGCGCGTCGCGACCGGCCTGGCATTTTGGGACACGCAATGCGGGTTCAAGGCTTTTCGGCTCGACGTCTGCCGACCGATTCTGGAGGCGGCGCGGGTCAATGGTTTTGCCTTCGACGTCGAGCTGCTTTTTCTCGCGCACCGCGCTGGATTACGCACTCGGGAAATTCCAGTCCGCTGGAATCACGCTGAAGGAAGCAAAGTTAGTTTTTTTCGTGACAGCCTGCGGATGCTTCGCGAAGTGATCGGGCTGCGAGCGACGGTAGGGGCCATTGACCTCAATCGCCCGCGGGCGGGTCGGTGAACCGCACCCACCTCTTTTCTTTCGCGCGGTCTGAATTAGCGTAATGGCTCCGTCGAAAGGGTTTTCAATGCGCTCGTTCCAATTTCATCCGGCGGTCGCACGGTGGTTTGAGCAAACGTTTGGATCACCAACCGAACCGCAAGTGCGCGGCTGGCCCGCAATCCAATCCGGCCGACACGTCCTGATTTCTGCGCCCACGGGCTCCGGCAAAACGCTGGCGGCGTTCCTTGCTTCACTGGACGTGCTGTTCCGCGAAGGCGTCGAGACTGATTTGCCGGATGAAACGCAGGTGGTTTACGTCTCGCCGCTCAAAGCGTTGAGCAACGACATCCGCAAAAATCTGCAAGAGCCGCTCGCTGGAATCCGCGCATTATTAAGCGAAATAAATGGCCGCGAGATCGATGTGCGCGCTGAAGTTCGCACGGGTGATACGACTGCCGCGCAACGGCAAGCGCTCATTAAGAAGCCGCCGCACATTCTCGTTACCACGCCGGAATCCCTCTATCTGCTGCTCACTTCCGATTCCGGGCGACGCATGCTAAGCACCGTTCGAACGCTAATCCTGGATGAGATTCACGCTGTCGTCGATGACCGGCGCGGAGCGCACCTTGCACTGAGCGTCGAACGTTTGGCTGCGCTAACGAAAAATCCGCTCCAACGAATCGGTTTATCTGCGACACAAAAGCCGATCGAGGAAGTAGCTCGATTTTTGGTCGGCGCTCGTGCAGTGGACGACGCCGGCAACCCTGACTGCGAAATCATCGACATCGGCCATCGGCGTGAATTGGACCTTGCGATTGAGCTCCCGAGTTCGCCGCTGGAAGCGGTGATGTCGAATGAGGTTTGGGAGGAAATCTACCGTCGGCTTGCGGAGCTGATTCAGGCGCACCGGACCACATTGGTTTTTGTCAACACGCGCCGAATGGCCGAGCGAGTGACGCATCACCTCAGCGAACTCCTCGGCGCGGACGCGGTCACATCGCATCACGGAAGTCTTTCTGCGAAACTGCGCCTTGACGCCGAGGATCGATTGAAGCGCGGCGAATTGAAGGCGCTCGTTGCCACGGCTTCACTTGAGTTGGGCATCGATATTGGCTCGGTGGATCTCGTCTGCCAGCTTGGGACGACGCGCTCCATCGCCACCCTGCTCCAACGCGTCGGCCGCGCAGAGCACAAGCGCGGCGGTTTACCGAAAGGGCGCATCTTTCCCCTCAGCCGCGACGAACTCGTCGAATGCGCGGCGTTACTTCGTTGTGTGCACCGTGGCGAGCTCGATCGTCTCAGCATTCCAGAAAAACCGCTGGATGTGCTGGCACAACAAATCGTCGCCGCGGCTTCCACAGAAGATTGGGATGAAAATGAATTCTTCGAGCTCGTCCATTCGACGTGGCCGTACCGAAATCTTACGCGCGACGAGTTCGACAGCGTCGTCAACATGCTTGCTGAAGGGTTCAGCACCAAGCGCGGTCGGCGTGCTGCTTTGATTCATCACGATGCAGTGAATCATCGAATCCGCGGTCGCCGCGGCGCGCGATTGACTGCACTCACATCCGGCGGCGCAATTCCCGATAATGCCGATTACCGCGTTGTACTTGAGCCGTCCGATACGTTCGTCGGCACTGTGAACGAAGATTTCGCGGTCGAAAGTCTCGCGGGCGACATTTTTCAGCTTGGCAACGCATCGTGGCGAATTCTACGCGTGAACTCCGGCGTGGTTCGCGTCGAAGATGCGAAAGGTCAGCCGCCGGGAATTCCATTTTGGCTGGGCGAAGCGCCTGCCCGCACCGCTGAACTTTCGCAAGCTGTTTCAAATTTTCGCGTGAAAATCGAAAAATTGCTCAGCGACGGCCAAGACGTTAGCGATTGGCTCGTCTCTGAAATGAAATTGCCGACAGAAGCCGCCGAACAACTCGGCGACTATTTCGCAGATACTTATCGAGCGCTCGGGGCAATTCCGTCACAGAAAACTTTAGTGATGGAGCGTTTCTTCGATGAATCGGGCGGGATGCAACTCGTTTTGCATGCCCCTTTCGGCAATCGCATCAATCGTGCATGGGGTCTCGCGTTGCGAAAGCGTTTTTGTCGTTCATTTAATTTTGAGCTGCAAGCGGCGGCCACGGACGACGCGATCGTGATTTCGCTCGGTACGCAGCATTCCTTTCCGCTCGAGGAAGTCTTTCGTTATCTGAATTCCAAAACGGTGCGCGATGTCCTCGTTCAAGCTTTGCTCGATGCGCCGATGTTCGCGATCCGCTGGCGCTGGAATGCGACGCGTTCACTTGCCGTGCCGCGATTTCGCGGCGGCGCAAAAATTGCCGCACCGCTGCAACGGATGGAATCCGAGAATCTTCTCGCGGCAGTTTTCCCGGACCAGCTCGCGTGCCTCGAGCACATCGTTGGTGATCGTGAAATTCCGGATCACCCCCTCGTGAAGCAAACAATCGACGATTGCCTGACCGAAGCGATGGACATCGAAGGCTTGGAGGAGGTATTGCGCAGGATGGAACAGGGTGAGATCGGCTGTGTCGCGTTCGATTTGCCCGAGCCGTCGCCGCTCGCGTCTGAGATCCTGAACGCGCGGCCCTACGCATTTCTGGATAATGCGCCGTTGGAAGAACGCCGGACGCAGGCGGTTTATACGCGGCGCGCGTCGGACCGAAACGGCAGCGATGGGCTCGGCGTTTTCGATGGCGCCGCGATTGAGAAAGTCGAAAAGGAAGCGTGGCCGGAAGCAACAAATGCCGATGAATTGCACGAGGCATTGATGCTTCTGGTTGTCATGACGGGCGATGAACTTCAGCGCACAGTTTGTCATGAAGGGAACGGTGCCGCGGCGGAGCAGGTAGTGAACGAGTTGATCGCGGCGAAACGAGCAACGGCATTAAGAGTTGGCGAGAAAAGCTTCTGGGTTTGCGCTGAGCGTTTGCCGATGCTGCGAACGATTTATCTGGGGTCGAATGTCGATCCTCAAATCGCCGCACCTGAATCGTCGCAGCGGCAAAACTGGGAGCGATCGAACGCGATACGCGAATTGCTTCGCGGACGAATGGAAGTCTGCGGTCCGGTGACTGTGACTCAACTCGAAAACGTTCTGGAGCTTTCGCGGTCAGACATCGAAACAGGATTGCTCGGGCTCGAAGGAGAGGGTTTTATTCTGCGCGGCAAATTTCATCCGAACGCCACCGAACAAGAATGGTGCGACCGGCGATTGCTCGCGCGCATTCATCGACTCACAATCGATCGTTTGCGCGCCGAAATTCAACCTGTCTCCGCACAGGATTTCTATCGGTTTCTGTTGGCGTGGCAGCGAGTCGACGACGATCATCGCGCCGAAGGACTGGAGGGTTTGCAATCGGTGTTAGAACAACTCGACGGCTGCGAGTTGCCGCTGGCGGCTTGGGAGTCGGCGGTGCTCGCCGCGCGCGTGACGGATTACGATCCCGAATGGCTCGATCGGCTTTGTTTTTCTGGTCGGGTCGGCTGGGGACGTTTGAGCGCACCGCAAAATCCGAACGGGCGTGTTTCGGCGCCACTACGGTCAAGCCCAATCGCACTTTGCCAGCGCGAGAATCTACAGGACTGGCTGATGCTTACTCAGCCGAATTCCGCGATTGAACTTTCGATCGGAAGCCAAACTGTCTTTGAGGCGCTGCAAAGCGGTGGCGCGCTCTTCTTCGCTGAGCTTGTGTGGCGGAGCAGTCTGCTACCTTCTCAAGTTGAAGAGGCGTTGTCGCAGCTTGCCGCGCTCGGTCTGGTGACTTCAGATAGTTTCGATGGCTTGCGTGCACTCCTCGTCCCATCGAATAAACGCCCCACATTTGGCCGGAACATTGGGAAACGCCGGCGCAAGACAAGTCTTGCGAGCATCGAGTTTGCTGGTCGCTGGTCGTTGTTGAGAACGCAGATCAGATCGCAACCGTCAGCAAATGGAGCGGAAAGTTCCGCGCGCGACGCTGCGATCGAGAAATTTGCGCGGACTTTGCTGCGTCGCTACGGCATTGTGTTTCGCCGTTTGCTCGAACGCGAAAGTCTCGGCGTCGGTTGGTACGAGCTGGGGCGAATCTATCGCAGGTGGGAAGCGCGCGGCGAGATTCGCGGCGGCTATTTTGTGGGGGGAATCAGCGGCGAACAATTCGCTTTGCCCGAAGCTATTGGTTTGTTGCGTTCCATTCGCAAGGTGCCGCCAAATGGCGAACTGATCACGCTGAGCGCTGCGGACCCGTTAAATTTGCAGGGCATTCTGACCCCTGGACCACGAATTGCCGCGCTCACCGCAAGCCGGATTCTGTTTCGCGATGGCTTGCCGGTCGCGGCACTTGAGGCAGGCGAGATTCGGAAGCTCACTGATGCGCCCGTTTCTGATTTGCAGATCGAAACGGCTCTTCGAGTGGGGAAGCTTCGTCCCTCGCTCAGGCCGTATTATAAATAGGGCGCTGTAGCCGTCGCCCTGCGGGCGACGTGCGCGTTTCGCACAGCGAAACGGCTACAATTATTGCTTGACGATCTCGGCGTTCTCGAGCATCGCGATGCCGCCGCGTTCGGCCATTTTACCCTTGAGCGTCACGGTTTTGCCGCAGTACTCCGCCAGCTGATCGTTCATCGGCTTGTGCTCGCCCACGACAAGATAAGCTTTACCGTTTTCAACGACGCCCACCGGGCCACCGCTTTTGATGCATTTGGCGCCACACGTTTGCCCATGTTTTTCGCCGACGGCATTATGATCGACATAACACATCATATCCACCACTTCGCCGGTAACAGTTTTCTCGGCCGCCGCGGTCAGGTCTTGTTTTCCGTGTTCATGCTCTTGCGCGAGCGCTAACGGGGAAACTGCGAGTGCTGCAATAAACGTCGCAACGACTGCAATTTTCAAAACGCTCGGTTGACTTGGACTTGAGTTAAACATGAGACAATGTCGGCTGCTCGGCGCGTTGGTCAATTGTAGTCGCTTCGCTGTGCGAAGCGCGACGTTGAAGTTGCTGGATCGCGAATGCTGCGCCGCCCACACGGCGGCGGCTACCGCTGCTTCTCAATCAAGTCCGCGAACTGATCGAAAAAGTACGAGGCATCGTGCGGGCCGGGTGCCGCTTCCGGATGGTATTGCACGCTAAAGATGGGCAATTCCTTGTGACGCATTCCCTCCACCGTGCCGTCATTCAAATTGATGTGCGTGACTTCCACATTCGAAGGAAGCGACTGCGCATCGACGGCGAATCCGTGATTTTGCGCAGTGATGGCCACTTTGCCGGTGCGCAAATCCTTTACCGGCTGGTTGGCGCCGCGATGGCCGAATTTTAATTTGAATGTCGAGCCGCCGAACGCGAAGCCGAGAATTTGATGGCCGAGACAGATTCCGAAGATCGGTTTTTTGCCCATCAAATCGTGCACGGTTTTGTGCGCGTATGGCAGCGCCGCGGGATCGCCAGGCCCGTTAGAGAGAAAAATTCCGTCGGGATCAAGCGCGAGCACTTCGTCTGCCATCGTTGTCGCCGGCACAACGGTCACTTCAAAACCTTTCTGGCGCAGCAGGCGCAGAATGTTTTGTTTGATGCCATAATCGTACGCGGCGATCCGAAATCGGGTCGGAGGCAACGCCCGCCTGCTTTCTCCATCTCGCGGTTTGGGAATCGACCACGGCGCGCTCAGCTTGTCCTCAGGATCCCAATGGTAAATTTTTTGCGTTGAAACTTCGCGAACGTAATCCATCCCGATCACGCCCTCGCCTTCGATCGCCTTTTGCGTCGCTTCTTCAGGCGAAATCTCCTCCGTAGTTAAACAGGCTTTCATCGCACCGCGGGTACGCAGATGCCGCGTGAGGGCGCGCGTGTCGATCCCTTTTGCACCAGGGATATTCCATTTGCGCAAATAATCGTCGAGCGTCATTTCGGAGCGCCAGTTGCTCGGAACTTCCGTCAATTCTTCTATGACGAATCCGCGGACATGCGGCGAAGAGCTTTCCTGATCGATCGAATTGATCCCGTAATTTCCAATCAACGGATAGGTCATCGCCACGATTTGTCCGCGATATGATGGGTCGGTCAGCACCTCCTGATAGCCGGTCATGGCGGTATTGAAACAAACTTCGCCAACCCGAGTGCCGGTTGCGCCAAAGGATTCACCCTCGAAATATCGACCGTCTTCGAGGGCTAGGAGTGTGCGCACGTCACTGCGCATTATCGATCTCCGCGCGCCGTTTTCAAATCTGTTGAAGCGATGAAGCGTTGAAGCGGATAGCCAGGCCCGTGCCTGCGATGTCTTCTTTAATTCTTTAACTCTTCAACTCTTTAACGCTTTAACAAAAAAAACCCGGATCGAAATTTCGATCCGGGTTTTCAAGTTTACCCCGCCGATGCCGTTTAGGCGGATCTCCCGTTCCCTTTTCGTAACGGGTGGATGACCGTCGCCGCAGCGTCTGACTTCCAATCAAGGCCTGCCATATTCTGCGAGCGACTCAGCCTCCTGAGGTTCGTCAAATATCGGTTCGGGAATCCCACCTGTAATCTCGAACATCGCAGGGTAAAAATTTGCATCAACCACTCGAGATGGATTGAGAGCCGTCAGTTGAGAGTTGAGCGAAAAGCACTGGTTTTCTTCCCAACCCTCAACAAACGACTCTCACAGTTTCAAAGAACTATTCGCGAAGTGTGACGCCCAGCTCGCGTTTCAGTCTTTCGCGAATCCTGGCGTGCACTTCGTTCACTTCATCACTCGTCAGTGTGCGACTTCGGTCTCGATATGTCAATCGATATGCGAGCGACTTTTGTGTCGCTCCGACTTCTTCGGCGAATAAGTCGAACAAGTCCACGCTTTCCAGAAGCGGCTCGCGCGGTTCTTGAATGGTGCGCAAGATTTTCTCGTGCGAAATTTCGTCAGGGACGATGATCGCGATATCGCGCGTGATCGATGGGAAGCGATCGAGCTCTCGAAATTTTTTTGCTGGTTCGCCTCTGACCAAAAGAAGATCGGCATGCAGCTCGGCAACGAGCACCGAACCCGGCGCGCTTGATTTGCTCGCCGAGAGTTGCCCGCCGAAGCCGATCAGCTGATCGCCTGACCAAACTTCGACCGCGAGCGCGAGGTCAGGGAATTTTCCTGGCCGAAACGACAGATTTGGAACAACGCATTCGAGCGCGCCCTTGAGATCAAACAAGTCGAGGCTGCGTTTTGTCCGCGCTCGCCAGTTCGGCGCGGTTGCGACATTTCCCCAGAGCAAAATTCCCAGATGCCGTTCCTCTTTTCCAGATGGCGGCATAAATGCGCGCCCAATTTCAAAAATGGAAACACTTTCGGCTCCGCCACGAACATTTCGTTCGAGCACTCCGATCAAACCGCTGATCAAACTTGGCCGCAGCGCGACGTGATCTTCGCTCAACGGATTGCGCAGCTCGATTGCACCTTCGCTGAAAGCGGAGGCGCTTCGCGAAACTAGCTTTGACGTCCGCACTTCTGATAACCCGCATCCAGCCAATCGCTCTCGCAGAAAAAGCGTTTCGAGATCGTGTAAGCGATCAGCGTCACTCACTGGCATGAAACGGCCGCGCGTTCTGCCCGGAATCTTGTCTATTCCATACGCGCGAAGGACTTCTTCGATAAGATCCACATCGCGCTGCAAATCCCGCCGGTAACTCGGAATCCTCCACGTCGCACCATTGCTTGTGCTCCCGATTTTTTTTAGCCCGAAGTGCGTGAGAATTTCATCAACGGTTTTTGGTTTAATTGCGACGCCGATTACGCGATCACATTTCTCGTAACTCAATGAAACGTTAGCTGGATTGGCCGGAAGTTTACCGGCAACGTGAATTTCTTTTGCCGGTATTCCGCCAGCGATCTCGCGCATCAATTCGGTCGCGCGATGCGAAGCTCGCAAAATCATGTCCGGATCCACGCCGCGCTCGAAGCGATAACTCGCGTCGCTTGGTAAATTTAAGTCGCGCGCCGTCCGCCGAATACTTGACGGCAGGAAATAAGCGGCTTCGAGCAAAATATTCTTGGTCAAATCGGTCACACCGGTTTCTTCGCCGCCCATTACACCGCCGATTCCGATGGCCCGCTCTTGATCGGCGACGACACAGTTGTCCTGCTTGAGCGAGTATGTCTTTCCATCAAGGGCGAGAAATTTCTCGCCGTCACGTGCAAGGCGCACATTGATGCTGCCTCTCAACTTATCGGCATCGAACGCGTGCGTCGGTTGACCGACCTCCAGCATTACAAAATTCGAAATGTCGACGATGTTGTTGATGGAGCGAATGCCAACGCTCTCGATCTTCGCGCGCAACCATTGCGGACTTGGACCCACTTTCACATTGTCGATTTTCCGCGCCGAGAAAAATGGACATTCGCGCGTTGCGTCGATGCTCACGCCTGATCTCCTGATCTCGATCTTCACTTCACGCGGCATTAACTTGAGCTTGTTTCCGCTGAGTGCAGCGATTTCGCGGGCGAGACCGAAATGGCTCAGCAGATCGCCACGGTTTGGCGTGATCTCGACGTCGAGAATCGTTTCCGCGGGGAAAAGATCAGCGATCGGCGCGCCGATTTTTGCATCTGGCAACAAAATCAACAGGCCAGACGCATCTTCGCCGAGGCCGATCTCGATTGGGCTGCAAAGCATTCCTTCGGATTCGATACCGCGCAGCGTGCTTTTTCGAATCTCAGTTCCGTTCGGCAACTTTGCCCCCGGCAACGCGAGCGGAACTTTGTCGCCAACTTTGTAATTCGTCGCTCCGCAAACGATTTGGCGCTTCGTGCCGCTGCCGTCGTCTACTTCGCAAACTGTCAGCCGATCAGCATTCGGATGGCGCGACGACGCGATGATTTGCGAAACAATTACTTTGTCGATGTTCGCGCCGCGCGTTTCGATGTTTTTGGTTTCGATGCCGGCGCGAGTCAGCAATTCGGCGATCTCTTCCGGACTTTTTGGGAGATCGACAAATTCGCGCAGCCAATTAACGGAAAATTTCATATTCGTCTCAATGTCATGTCCGCTCAGAATGACAAGAAAGGCTCATGCGAACTGACGGAGAAAGCGCAAATCGTTTTGCGCGAACAGGCGGACGTCGGGAATCTCGAACAGAATCATCGCGAGGCGATCCATGCCCAGGCCGAACGCATAGCCGGTCCACTTTTCGGGATCGTAAGCTTTATCGCCCCGCGCTTTGTTGACCGCTTCGAAAACGGCTGGATGCACGATGCCGCAACCGGCCACCTCGATCCACTGCTCGCCGCGCTTCAGAGCTTTTGATCGCACATAAACCTCCAAACTCGGCTCGGTAAACGGAAAGTAATGCGGACGAAATTGCACTTCGGTTCCAGAACCAAAGAGTTCCCGCAGGAAGAATTCGAGCTCGCCTTTCAAATCCGCGACGCTGACGTCTTCATCGACATACAATCCTTCGATCTGATGAAACTGTGGGCTATGGGTCGCGTCGAGTTCATCGCGCCGATAAGCCGCGCCTGGAGCAATCATGCGTAGGGGCGGCTGTGCGGATTCCATCGCGCGGATTTGCACGGTTGATGTATGCGTTCGCAGAAGTCGACCGTCGGACAAATAAAACGTATCCTGTTCATTACGGGCAGGGTGGTCTGGTGGCGTATTCAGAGCATCGAAACAGTACCACTCCGTTTCGATATCGGGACCTTCGGCTACGGCGAAACCCATTCGTCGAAAGATTTGAATTGCACGCTCGTGCATTTGGTGAAGCGGATGCAGAGAACCGATCTCATGCGGGGTTCCTGGAAGTGAGATGTCGATCTTCGCAAGCGCGCCCGATTCTTGTTGTAAACGGAATTGTGCATTGCGCGTTTCAATCGCGGCCGTGACGGCGTTGCGAACCTCGTTGAGTAGTTTGCCAACGACTGGCTTCTCTTCCTTCGCGAGCGCTTTCATTTGCTCGCCCCATGAGGCGATGCTGCCGCTGCGTCCGAGATATTTCACTCGCGTGGTTTCGAGCGCTTGCTCGTCAGTCGCAGATTCGATCTCGCGCAGCGCTTCGTCGCGGAGTTGTTCCAGCCGATGAGCCATGATCAACGCAACGTTGAATCGTCAACGCGCAACGCTCAACGTCGAATTTGAGATGTTGATCTTTACGCCGCTTTCTTCTTCGACTTCGCTTTGTCTTCAAGCGCGCTCTTCGCTTGCTCGACAATCGATTTGAACGCGTTCGCGTCTGCCACCGCAATATCGGCGAGAACTTTGCGATCGAGTCCAATGCCGGCGGCTTTTAACCCTTCTGCAAACCGGCTGTACGTCATTCCGTTTGCGCGAGCTGCCGCGTTCAACCGTTGGATCCAGAGATAACGAAACGTGCGTTTGCGTGTTTTGCGGTCGCGATAGGCCCAATACTGGGCTTTCATTATCGCGTCCTTCGCGTAGCGGAAAAGTTTCGAACGGCGTCCGCGGTAGCCTTTGGCTTTCTTTAGGATTCGTTTGCGGCGCGCCCGGCTTGCCGGGGCATTGGTGGCTCTTGGCATAATTCTTTGTCTCGAATCGCTTCGGGACTCCTCGTCCAGCGAGTTGTTTATTCCATTATCGATCTTCGCGACCTCACTCACTGACGCAGTTCCATCGCGTGGAACCAGGTGCGCAAATCGTCACGACGCGGCGGCGCCGAGCGACGAACAATAAGTAGCGAGTCGAGAATGACAACTGCTTTTCGCTGGGTGAGAAGCAGCAGCGGCCTAACCGAGACTTTAACGCTTCAACATTTTGGTGCTAGATTCTGCCGGCATGCACTGGCTCGGACGTCATCGATTCCTAATCCTGGCTTCTATCTGCTTTTTTTGGACGGGCGTGATACTTCTCGGTCATTTTCTGCCGAGTGTGCCGTTTCTCTCCGCGCCATGGCGGGGAGAGCAAAGTTTCGAAGATTTGCTTCGACGCGAGGGTCGAAAGACCGCGGCGCCTCAAGATTTTGTTTTTCTCGGACTTGATCAAAGCACATTGCAGTTGCCGCCGCTGACGGCTGAAGAAGTCGCGGGCAACCGCGCGTTTCAACTAATGACCGAGCAGCCGTTCCCGTGGTCACGGGAAGTCTGGGCGCTTTTGCTTGATCGGCTTTTTGCGGCAGGTGCGCGCTTGGTGATGTTTGATTTGCTTTTTAATCCGCCCAACGAGGGTGACCCAGCATTTCACGCCGCGCTGGATCGTTATCGCGACAAGGTCGTCCTTGGCGCCAATTTCGATGTCCAAAATGCCAAGCAGGCGGTTACGCCAAACGATGCGCTGATTCCCTCGCCGCAACTGCAGGATGACCGGGTTGGCTTCGTGAATTTCTGGGCCGACCCGCTCGACGAAAAAATTCGAGCTGTGAATTATCGAGTGACAAATCGGCAGCTGGCGGATTTGCCGCCTGAGCCGGGCGAGGAAATTTATGAATCGCTTTCCGCACGCGGCCTCGAGAAAATCGGCCACGGGAATGATGTGCCGCGCGATTTCCGAGGGCACATGATTCGTTTCACTGAGCCGGACGCATTCCCGCCGCGCCCGCTCTACGAAGTTTTCGATCCGAAACTTTGGCACGCCAATTACGCGGACGGCGCCTTTTTCAAAGGCAAGGTGGTGATTGTTGGGGCGTCAGCGCAGGTAGAGCATGACGTTTTCGATACGCCAATGAGCCCACTCACATCGGGTCCGGGACTTCATTTGCAGGCGATGGCTGCGGCGATGGGTCACGAGTTTTTGCAGCCCACGCCGCGGAAAGTTGGCTTCGCTCTCGTTGGCATGGCAGGGCTTATCGCGTGGTCGCTTGTCGCTTTCTTGCGGAGGCCATTGCTTTGCCTCGGCGCGTTGGTTGCGATTACGACTGCCTATCTCGGGACGACCCGATTGTTCTATGACAAGACGGGGCTCCTGCTGCTTACGGTACCCGTGTTGTCCGCTCTCTTACTCAGCGGATTGTTTTCGCTTGGATTCGAATACGCCCTGGAGCGGATCGAGAAATTGCGTACCCGGCGAACCCTGGAACGCTACGTCTCGAAAAATTTAGTTAAGGAAATTCTGGAAAACCCAGACAGCTACTACAGCACGCTAAAAGGCGCGCGGGTGCCGGTGACGATTCTGTTCTCGGACTTGATCGGTTTCACTACGTTGTCCGAAAAAGCGGATCCCGAAGCATTGGTCGCGCAGCTCAATGAGCATCTCAGCCGAATGACTTCCGTCATTTTCAGCAATGGTGGCACGCTCGATAAATTCATAGGTGATGCGATCATGGCCGTGTGGGGTAACGTGCGCAGCCTTGGCATGGCGCAAGACGCGAAAAATTGCGCACGCGCGGCGCTGTCGATGCGCAGAGAACTACGACAGCTCAATGAAAAATGGCGTGGAGAAGGCCGTATGGGATTGGGCATGGGCATCGGCATCAATCAAGGCGAAGTCATTGTTGGCAACGTGGGATCGCAGGAGCGAATGGATCCGACGGTTATTGGCGATGCAGTAAACCTGGCGTCGCGACTGGAAGGGCTTACCCGAATTTATGGCGTCGATATTCTCGTTGGCGCTTCAGCGGCCGAACTGGTGCGAGAGGAGGTTCATCTCCGTTCCGTTGCCCGTGTCCAGGTGAAAGGCAAAATCAAACCCGTAGAGGTTTTTACTTTCGTTGGTGCACGAGACGAGAAGGTCGATCCGGAATTTCTGAAATGGCTGGAAACTTACGAAGAAGGATTGGAGAAATTTCGCACCCGCGATTTTACTGAGTCGAAGATCCTTTTTTCACGCTTCCTGGAATTTTATCCGGACGATGGGCTGGCCAAGATGTATCTGGAGCGTACGCTCGAATACGAACAAGCACCGCCCGACGAAGCGTGGGATGCGGTGGAGGTGTTCACGAAGAAATAGGACCTCCAATTTCAACATCCAAGCTCGAGTTTAGACACTCCGGTTTTAATTAGCCAAACGCGCTAACGCTGCGTAAACAATCCGCGTGAAGGAAGCGCCAAGAAAATTTCACTTCCTCGGAATTTGCGGGACCGCGATGGCGTCGGTGGCGGCTGCACTGCAAGCGCGCGGCTTTAAGGTCACTGGTTCGGACGAAAATGTTTATCCGCCGATGTCGAACTTTCTTCAGGAGAAGGGCATCGCACTCAAGGAGGGCTATCGCGCAGAGAACATCCCGGCCGACGCGGATTTGGTAGTGATCGGCAACGCCATGAAGCGCGGCAACCCGGAAGTAGAAGCCGTCCTCAACAGAAAACTGTTTTACCTCTCGTTGCCGGAAGTGCTGAAAAATTATTTTTTGCGCGGCCGTCATAATCTCGTGGTTGCCGGAACGCACGGTAAGACAACCACCACCGCGTTGCTTGCCTGGATCATGGAGAAAGCCGGACGGAAGCCCGGTTATCTCATCGGTGGCATCCCGAAAAACTTTGGTGAAGGCGCGCGCCTGAGCGATTCAAAATATTTCGTGATTGAAGGCGACGAGTACGACACTGCGTTTTTCGACAAGCGCTCAAAATTCATTCATTACCTGCCGGAACTGCTAATCGTAAACAACATCGAGTTCGATCATGCGGACATCTTCAAGAATCTCGATGAGATCAAGCTCAGCTTCCGGCGTTTACTCAATATCGTCCCTCAGAATGGAATGGTGCTCTTGAATGGCGATGATCCGAATTGCGTAGAAGTCGCCAAAGATTGCCTGGCACAGATGATCGAGGTCGGCTTCTCCAAAAATTGCGCGCAGAGGATCCGGGAGGTGGCTTACTCCTCCGAGAGCTCCAGGTTCAAGCTCGGGGAAGAAACTTTCGAAATTCCGCTCGTTGGTGAATTCAATGTCCGCAATGCCGCGATGGCGGCGATGGCGGCGCGTTTTTATGATGTGCCTAAGAAGAAAATCGACAGCGCATTCAAGAGTTTTGCCGGTATTGCGCGGCGGCTGGAGCTTCGTGGTGAAGCGCGCGGCGTGAAGGTGATTGACGATTTCGGGCACCATCCCACAGCAGTCGCCCAGACGTTGCTGGCGCTCCGTCATCGCTATCGGGGGCACCGGCTCTGGGCCGTGTTCGAACCGCGCTCGAATACCACCCGGCGCGCGGTCTTTCAACAGCAACTTCCTGAGGCGCTAAAGCTGGCCGATGGAGTTTTCATCTCTCAGGTAGCTAAGCTGGAACAGATCCCCGAAGATGAGCGATTAAAACCAGAGAAGGTTGTGGCTGCGATTGCCAAGGCCGGCCGCCCTGCGTTTTACGAGCAGAACGCCGATACCATTGTCGACCGCATCATTCCGATGCTCCGGCCAAAAGACGTGGTAGTGGTTTTCAGTAACGGCGGGTTCGATAACATTCATGAGAAGCTTCTCGTGAGGTTAAAAAGTTAAAAGCGTTACAAATGTTACAAAGAGCTTCCGATTTAACGGTGTAACTCTTGTAACCAATTATTTACTCGGCGCCGCCGATGTATGATCGTGCACAATTCGCCAGCCTTCCGGCAGACGTTTGAAGATTAAGGTGAAGCGGCCGTGCGGGCGATCCTTTGCGCGCTCTAAGCTCCAGCGGCCGAGCACTACAGCTGAATCAGGTGATAGCAGTGCGATTTCAATCTCGGAAAAAGTGAGCGTCCCCATCTTCGCGCGGTCAGAATACTTTTCTCGGTAGCGCTCGCGCACCGTTTCCCAGCCGCGTCTGACTATGTCTTCCGAGATAAAAATAGTTGATGGTGAGCGCGCGTAACCCTTCATGAATCCATCAATGTCGCCCCGGTTCCAGGCGTCCTGTTGAGCGCGAATGACGGACTGAATTTGAGCAACTGGATTTACGGTGTCTGTCGGAACAGCGAAAACACTTACCGCCATCAAAATCCAAGCAGTAATCGCCGCGGTGCGAAGCACCCCCGGATTTGGACGGCGAATCACTTGCAGCATCAGCAATCGGCAGTAAACTACGGGGCTTTGCCACATCCAGCCCGAGCAGTGAAGGATCGTTTCAACGGAGGGAAATACATTGACGGGTATCATAAATCTACTAGCGTCGCCGATCCACCCAGATAGGACTGTGCACCGACTTTTCTGCATCGCGATGCTCGTGCTTGCCAGCGCGACGTCAGTTTCAGCTCAGGGCGCATCGCAGCGTCCCGAGCCATTGCGACCGGTCCAGGCAGCGAATACGCCACTGCCAGATCCGCCTGCTCCAAAGGCAGCGAAGACGCCACCGGCGGACGCGCCTGCTCCCCCGGGCTCGCCAGCAACAGTTCGGCTCCAGTTTCCAAACAGCGATGTAGTAGATGTTTTGCATCTGTACGAGCAGCTCACCGGTAAGAAACTGGTGATGGATAATTTTGTGCAGGGCAAGGTGAACATTTTCATCGCCAAAGACGTGTCGCGCGATGAGGCAATCAAGATCATCGAGATGAGCATGGGTCTCAATGGGATTTCGCTCGTCCCAGCAGCTCGCGACATAGTCGACGTCGTGGGGGCAGGCCAAAATCCGCGGAAGGCGCCGGTGCCGATTATTTCTGATCTGGGGGACATTCCCGCGGGTAATCCCGTGGTGAGCTTCTTGTTCAAGCTGCAGTACGCGGATCCGCAGGAACTTCAACAAGTGTTGATGGCATACTTTCAGGGGAGCTCAGGCACAATTAACATTCTGGCTCTGCCGAAATCGTCCAGTCTTCTGGTGACGCAGAACGCCGACATCATTCGACAGCTTGCCGGTGTGATTGAACAAGTGGACGTTGCCCCGGCGGAAGTGGTGAGTGAATTTGTTAAGCTCGAGCGCGCCGACGCTAGCAAGGTCGTCGATATGCTCAAGGAAATTTTCGAAAAGAGCACTGAAACGCCGGGTCAGCCGGGCGTTCGTGCGGTGAAGGTGCCCGGGGGCGTGCCGCAACCGGTACCGGCTGAAGCCGGCGGCGCCGGAGTGCTATCCGAAGAAGCGGTGATCGTGGGCAAAATCAAAGTTACTCCCGACGTGCGCACCAACCGCATTCACATCGTGACGCGGCCGATCAACATGCCTTTCATCCGGCAACTCATCCACGAATTTGACGCGAACGTTGAATTTGGAAAGCCGGTCACCAGGCCGCTGCGATACATTTCCGCCGGCGAGGTTCTGCCGGTGCTGGTGCAGGCATTGACCGAGCCGGGGATGGAAGCTGCTGGCGCGGGCGCCGGAGGCGCAGCGCTTCCAGGAGCTTCGCCTGGGCAGGGACAACCACAACAGCGCCGGGCGAGCACTACAGGGACAAGTCCATACAGCGGGCTCATGGGGGGGCAGACAGGTGGCATTGGTGGCACTTCTACCGGCAGCTCGCTGAACATTTCCGAAGAACTTTCCACACAGCCAGTGGACACCACGCCCCAAGCGGTCACGGTCGGAAACGCCAAGCTCATCGCCGATCAGCGTGCAAACGCCATCATCATGCTAGGCAACCGCGAGGTCGTCGTGAAGGTGGAAAAGATTTTGGATGAAATGGACGTGAAGGCGCCCCAAGTGGCACTCAGCACGGTTATTGGCCAGTTGCAACTCAGCAACAACGAAGAATTCGGCGTCGATTGGTTCGCAAAGTATAATAAGAGGTTCGTGGGAATCTCGCGCAACAACACCATATTCCAGCAAAGCAACATCCCTGCAATTCCGGGTATCACTTCCTCGGCCTCACCTGGACCCAGCGTTGGAACCAGCCCCGGAACGATAACCACCCCCGGAAAGGGAAACATCATCGATCCTTCGAATCTGATCAATTTCAGCCAGATTATTCAGAACGTAGCCAATGGCACCAACATATATGTCGCGGCTGGCAATGCCTTCGCCGCGATTGTGCATCTGCTCGAGGCCACCGGTCGGTTCAGAGTTATGACGCGGCCGACCGTGTTCACGAGCAACAACAAAAAAGCGATTATCGCTTCCGGGCAGGAGGTTCCCGTCCCGGTAAATACCCTTACAAATGCGAACGCTGGGGTTATAAATCAGACAGCTGCTGTTTCGGCGAGCATTGAGTACAAGAAGGTGGCGACGCAACTCGAGGTGGTGCCGCTGATTAATTCCGAGAAGGAAGTGTCGCTAGATATTTTGCAGAAGATCGATAGCATCGTGGTGGGAGGAAACGTCAATATCAGTGGCAATTCGGTCCCGACCATCGCAACACGTTATGTTCGCACGAATGTTTCCGTGGCGAACGGATCGACCATCATTCTGGGCGGGCTGGTTGAAGAAAATAAGCAAAAAAATTATCAGGGCTTTCCCTACCTCTCGCGCATTCCACTAATCGGCGCGGCGTTCCGTGCCACGTCAAGCGGCAAAACGCGCACCGAGCTGATCATTCTCATGTGTCCGCAGGTGACCCTGACCAAGTTGGACGCTTATCGGCTGCGCCAAAAATATGAGGACACCACGCATTTTGGGCCGGAACTCGATCAGAACGAGTGTCCGGACTGCCCCAAGACGGAAACCGGCAAACAGCTGGCCTTGCCGCCGCCCGATATTCCCGCGGCGAAAGATATGCAGTAATTCCTTCTCTCTTTCATGAAACGAATAGTAATCGGTTTGATTCTCGGCCTTGGTGCAACCATCGCGCAAGGTGATGAGTTCGACGTTTTGTCTCACGATTTTTTTCGTCCGACCGATCCTTTGGCGCAGAGAAGCGAATGGGGATTGGTCCATCAGGGGCCCCGTGTGAACGCCACAGATTTCGCGGCGAGATATCACTGGCGATGGTGTTATTACTTCAAGGCCCCAGAACAACTTATCCTGAACCCGGCTTATGTGGGCTCAATGCAAACGGCGTTGCGCCGACTGGGCTATTATTGCGGTCCCGTTGATGGCGTGTTTACGCCAGAGGTGGGCGATGCGATCGCGCGGCTGCAAAAGAATTATTCCATGCGCGTCACCGGCACACTTACCGATCCTGTGCGGCGCGCATTACACATGCCGTGAGTTTCCCTGAATGAACTCAGCCCCCAGTCAATCCCTGATTAATTTGCTGCTGGAAAGCGGCGTGCCCTCGAACGAAGAAGCCGCGCAGCTGGCGATAAACCTGAACGGCGGTTCGTGGGTGGGCCAGGTGCTCGATTCCGGCAAAGTGGACGAGCAGCGCTTCCTCGGGGCAATCGGGAATTTCTTCCGCGTGCCGGTAGTCTCCATCGAGGCGAAAAAGATAGATCGGGCGACACTATCGGCGTTACCGAGCCGTTTTGTTTTTCAACATCACATTCTGCCGATTGAGGCGAAGGAAAATTCGGTTGTGTTGGCGACATACGATCTTTTCAATTCCATTGGCCGGCAGCTCGCAGCGCAGCTCTTGAAAAAACCGCCCGAATGGGTCCTGGTGCCGCGCGCGCAGCTTTTGCGCGCGATGAAAACGCTCTACGGCGTTGGCGCGGAGACTTTCGATGAAATCTTAAAGACGAACCGCGCCTTCGAGGTGTTTCAGGACACGGAAACCGCCATTGAGCTGAACGACGACGATCCGGAAGCGTCAGTGGTGAAATTCGTGAACCAGATTATTCGCGAAGCAATCTTCGAGCGCGCGACCGATATTCACGTTGAACCGCTGGAGAATGATCTGCGGATTCGCTATCGAATCGACGGGATCTTGCACGAGGTCGCTGTGCCGCCGCAATTGCGGGTCTTGCAATCGGCCATTATTTCGCGCCTGAAAGTGATGTCGCACATGGACATCGCCGAACGCCGGTTGCCTCAGGATGGGCGCATGAATTTGCAGGCGACTAATCAAAACATCGACGTGCGCGTTTCAACCATTCCCACTGTTAACGGGGAATCGATCAGTCTGCGTTTGCTCAGCCGCAGCGAACAGCAGTTCGGGTTTGATCGACTCGATCTCAGCGAGAAGCAGGAGAAGATCATCCGTCACCTATTGGCGCAGCCCAACGGGATTATCCTTCTCACGGGGCCCACCGGCTGCGGAAAATCGACCTCGCTTTATTGCTTCTTGACCAGCATCAATTCAGTGCAACGCCGCATCATCACCATCGAAGAACCAGTCGAATATCGAATTCCCGGTGTCTCGCAAATCGATGTGAAACCAGAGATTGATCTGACTTTCGCCAAAGGTCTCCGCCACATTTTGCGACAGGATCCAAATGTGGTCATGGTCGGTGAGATTCGCGACATTGAAACTGCGGACATCGCGATTCGCGCGGCCATGACTGGCCACCTTGTTTTCAGCACGCTTCACACGAATGATGCTGTAGGTGGCATCACGCGGTTGCTCGACATGGACGTGGAACCGTTTCTGCTCTCGTCGGTGGTGAAGGCGTTCATCGCCCAACGGCTTGTGCGCACGATTTGTCCCGACTGTATCCAAATGGTGGATTATCCGCGCGACTATCTGGTTGAGATCTGTTTTCCGGTGAAGGAACTCGGCACGAGCTTCCAGCGCGGGGCCGGTTGTGATCAATGCCGGCAGACTGGCTATCAAGGTCGCGCCGCGATTTATGAGATTTGCCTCATTACTGAGCCGCTGAGAAAGCTGATCATGCGAAAACGCGATGGGGGCGAGCTCAAGCAATGCGCCATTGCCGAAGGTATGGAAACTTTGCGGCAGGACGGCTGGCGCCGCGTCGCCCAAGGCAGAACAACCATCGAAGAAGTTGTACGCGTCACGCAAACTGACGAAGTGATGGCTGAAACGACCGAAGAAGCCGAGCCGGTGATGGCGGGCGAAGCGGCCGAAATACGCTAAGCTAGACGTTCCTAGCTCGTGTCATTCGCCGCGCAACTCGCGAATGGCTTTGCCATAATCCTCGGAGCGAAAAATTGCGGTGCCAGCGACGAGGACGTTTGCGCCGTTTTCGAGTGAGAGCTTGGCCGTGTGCGGGTTGATGCCGCCATCCACTTCGATGTCAATCTTGCCATTCAGCGATCTGGCGCGCCTAACTTTTGGCATTTGATCAGCTCGAAATGGTTGGCCACCGAAACCGGGGTGCACTGTCATGATCAGCAATATGTCGATTTTGTGGATGAATGGTTCGATTAAATCGAATGGGGTTTCGGGATTTAAAGTGAGCCCGGCGCGGCAACCGGTATCTCGAATCTGCTGCAACGTTTTCGCGACATCGTGTTTCGCTTCCGGCTCCACATGAACGGTGATGGAGTTTGCGCCGGCTTTGACAAATCGCGGCACGTAATGATCAGCGTGCTCAATCATAAGATGGACATCGAGCGGAAGCCTCGTTAGGCGGCGTACAATCCCGACAATCTCCGGCCCGAATGAAATGTTATCGACGAAATGCCCATCCATGATGTCGCAATGAATCCAATCTGCACCTGCGGCTTCGACGCGATGAATTTCGTCACCGAGCCGAGAGAAATCGGCGGCAAGAATGGACGGGGCGACAATAATTCTTTGCATCGGAGTAATGGAATAAAGGAGTAATGGACTAACTACCAAATTCCAACACTCTGCTAGTTCAACACTCCATTACTTCCATAATATGCGCTTGACGGCGCTCCGCACTGTTTCATGTTACCGCGTTTCAGCCTGGCCGAATCGCGCCGCGCAAGGGTCCTGCGAAGAGGATCCGCTCAGGCGGGTGAACGCGCTTCCTTCGGACTGGAAAGTGCTGCTACTAAATAATTCATGTTCAACGGACTTTTCGGCTGGTTATCCAGCGACATCGGGATCGATCTCGGCACGGCGAACACTCTCGTCTACGTAAAAGATCAGGGGATTGTTCTGCGTGAGCCGTCTGTGGTGGCGGTGCAAGCCGGCACCAACAGAGTCCTGGCAGTAGGTGACGAAGCCAAGCGCATGCTCGGCCGCACGCCAGCGAACATTGTCGCGGTGCGTCCGCTCAAAGATGGTGTCATTGCCGACTTCGAAGTTACTGAGGCGATGTTGCGGCATTTCATCAGCAAAGTGCACAATCGTAAGGTGCGCGCGAGACCGCGCGTGGTTATCGCGGTGCCTTCCGGCATAACCGAAGTAGAAAAGCGGGCGGTGCGTGAATCGGCGACTCACGCCGGGGCACGGGAAGT
>Ga0137360_10000204_pt1 | contig 33814 bp, 28 predicted proteins | sample Mad1_60_16metaG_FD_104924 | JGI IMG/M metagenome (GOLD analysis project Ga0137360, IMG submission 104924) | Vadose zone soil microbial communities from Angelo Coast Range Reserve, California, USA - Mad1_60_16 metaG | ecosystem: Environmental > Terrestrial > Soil > Vadose zone | place: USA... | reverse complement strand
AGATCGCACCCCGGAAGCTCACGTGATAGAGTTTGGGTTGCTGGGCACGAAGACGGGCTTCGATGTCGCGGAGACTTCCCCGGAAGGTAAGCTGTCGGAAGGCCAAGCAGAGGAACTGATCCAGACAAGTGAAGCATTGAATCTTGTGGTTACCACTGTAGCACTCCACACACCGGCGGAATTGGTGCAGTGGCAGAAAATCCATGGAGCTGGGAAAAGACGGTTCGCCCCTCGTTCATTGACCATTCCTTTCACAAGCGTGGAATGCCCTACCTCATTTTGCTTTGATTATTGGACCGTTATGGTGCGTGTCGCCGATCACTGACATTTCTTAATGTCGCCGATCGATGACTTTTCGTGCTGTCTCCGGCCGCTGACTTTGATACAATGTCATCGAACGCTGACATCTGGCGGAAAGGAGGAGATATGCGCGTTCGAACGCCGGCCGATCTCGGGGCTCTTATCCGCGACCACCGCACAAAGCTCAGCCTCAACCAGAAGTCTCTGGCCCAGAAAGTCGGTGTCAGCCGACAGTGGATCGTGGACGTGGAGAAGGGCAAGCCCCGGGCTGAAATAGGCCTGCTCCTGCGCACTATTAGTGCGCTTGGCATTGCCCTCGATGCAGAAAAAGAAGGTCCGGAAAAACCAAAGGACACCAGCCTGTCTCACGGTGCGGATGCGCACGTGGATATTGATTCCATCGTTGCCTCCGCGCGCAGGAAAAGAAAATGAGCCGAGAACTGATTGTCATCCTCGACGGTCGCGAAACGGGCCGCGTCGTGCGCGACGACAGAGGAAGACTATCCTTTCAGTACAGCGAGCCATGGCGCGCCGACGCCGACGCCTACCCGCTGTCGATTTCGATGCCGCTCGCTCTCGCCGAGCACGGCCACGCGAAAACCGATCCATTCCTGTGGGGACTTCTGCCCGACAACGAAATGGTGCTTGACCGCTGGGCGCGCAAGTTCCACGTCTCGGCAAGGAACGCCTTCGGCCTCATCGCTTGCGTTGGTGAGGACTGCGCCGGAGCGGTCCAGTTCGTGCGGCCCGAAAGGCTTGAAGCCATCCTGGGAGAGGCCCTGCCCCCCATCGAATGGCTCGATGAAGCCGCCATTGCTCAGCGTTTGCGTACATTGCGCGAGGACCACTCCGCGTGGCGCATGCCGCGCGACACTGGCCAGTTCAGCCTTGCGGGTGCGCAGCCGAAAACCGCTCTCCTCTTCGACAACAAAAGATGGGGCGTGCCTTCAGGGCGCGTGCCGACGACTCACATTCTCAAGCCGCCGACTCGCGAGTTCGACGGCCATGCCGAGAACGAACATTTCTGTTTGGAACTGGCACGTGCCCTCGGGCTTCCCGTCGTGGATTCCAGAATAATGCACTTTCAGGACGAGGTCGCCATCGTCGTCGAGCGCTACGACCGCGTCCGCACCGCCGCCGGTCTGCGGCGCGTCCATCAGGAGGACATGTGCCAGGCGCTGGCCATTCCCCCGACCCGCAAATATCAGAACGAAGGCGGACCGGGCATCCGTCACATCGTCGAACTATTGAGAACTTATTCGGCAAACGCGCCAGAAGACGTGCGCACCTTCCTCGATGCCATCGCTTACAACTGGCTGATTGCGGGCACGGACGCTCACGGCAAGAACTACGCGCTGCTCATCGGTGAGCGAGCCCGCGTCCGTCTCGCGCCGCTCTATGACGTGGCGAGCGTCATCCCCTATCAGGACATCAACATCGATCGCGCCAAACTTTCCATGAAGCTCGGCGGCGAATACCGCCTGCGTAATATCCGGCTATATCACTGGCGCAGGCTGGCCCAAGAACTGCACGTCGATCCCGATGCCACGATTCAGCGCATGGATGATTTCGCAAGACAGCTTCGAGACCATGTTCCCGACATCAGACGCCGCATGACCGAGGAAGGGCTCACTCATTCGATCATCGCGCGGCTCGCTGACGCGCTCACGGCGCGCGCAGCCGCATGCCGCGCCATCCTGCACCCGGCGTAGGCGGTCTACTAGAGACGTAGGGAAAGAGAACTGGCGAGATGCCTTGCAGTGCCCTTATGGGAGCTGCCTGTTTTGGTGGCTCCCATTCAGCCTTTCTTGCGAGCAGAGGATATATGGCGGTGATTATGTCGGCTATGTCGGCCATTACGACGAGAGCACGGATGACACTTGCTTTGCCGTGGCGGGCTATACCGCGCCCTACGATACTTGGATTCATCTGGACTGGGCTTGGCGAGATTTGGTGAAGGCGGGAAACCGCGCACTGAGACGCGTGGCAACGGTAATGAATGAACACTGCCGTTCGGACAGATCTGGCCGTGCGCTACGGAGGCGACGGACCAAATCTCAAACAATCCCTCAAAGGAGTGACCGCAGAAGAAGCCGCCTGGCGCCCGGGACCGGGGCGCCACAACATCTCCGGAAGTGACGCTTCATGCGGCGTACTGGAAGTATGCCGTGCGGCGAAGGATAGAAGGCGGAAAGCGCGGCTCTTTCACGCTGAGGGGCAGCAATTTCTTTCGAAGACCCAAAGAAGGCAAGTTGAACGAAGTGGCCTGGAACGCGGATAAGAAGTTGCTTGAGTGGGAACACCGGGCCTTGTACGGGGCGGCAGCCAAATCATTGCGCACCGTGCGCGCCGGAAAAGCCATGCGTCAGCTTTACGGCGTGGCGTTTCACGACCTCTATCATGCCGGACAGATCCGTCTTCTCCGCCGGCTGATGGAGCGCTGACTAGCGGGTGAGCTTTCGCAGTGACTGAACCAGGGAGGTCATGTCCCGCGCCTCCTGAAAAAGGCGAATTGCTGCGATTCCCGAGGCCCCCGCGGCGAGGCAAGCCGAGGCGTTCGCCAAGGTAATCCCGCCGATGGCCAGCACGGGGATCGCGACCGCGCGGCAAACTTCGCCGAGACGCTCAAGTCCGTGCGGAGCGCCGAATGCCTCCTTCGATGGCGTGGGGAAGATGGGGCCAAAAAAAAGGTAATCCGCGCCGCCGCTTGCGGCCGATCTTGCTGCTTCCAGAGAGTGACACGAAATGCCCATCAGGAAATCCAGTCTTTGGTCCTGGGCTTTCACCAGCCGCTGCGCTTCGGGCAGCGGCAGGCTCGTCTCGCCGAGATGCACACCGCCGGCGTGCTCGGAAAGCGCCACGTCCAGGCGATCGTTCACCAGCACCCGTGTTGGACGAGCGTTGCCTGCCGGGGACCTGGCGGCCAGTTGCAAAGCTTTGCGCGTGAGCAACCCGTAGTCCCTTGCCGAAAGATCCTTCTCCCGAATCTGCAGCCAATCGACACCGGCAGCCGCCGCGGTCGCGATTTTCTGCCCCACAGTTTCCTGGGCTTCCAGCCGGTCGATTCCCGACAGGCCGCGGCGGTCCGTCACGTAGCAGAGGAGCAGGCCGGACGATGACTTATTGAGGCGGAACACGATTGGGCCCCGGGCGCGAACCGATCCAACCAATGGCCAGAAGAATATCCAAAACTCCGAGGCCGCTCACCGCCCCGCGAAAGGACGGATGGAGCACCACGGGCATGAGCGAAGGATAATAGCTGAGAAAAAAATTCTGTTCCCAATAGCCAGACCACGGGAGATAGAGAAGCATGGCGCCCATTTCGAACGCTAGAACAACCAGAAGTGCTCGATAAACCCGGTTCATGGATGAGCGGAACCCGTCCCGTCAGGAAAGGTCAGGATCAACGGGTGGGCTTCTGAAGAGCATTAATACGTTCGGCCACGTCGCGATAGTCGATGTTCATCGCGTAAACTTGGGAGAAACTCTTCAGCGCCGCTTCAGGCTCGCCCGCCGATTCCTGAGCTACACCCAGATCATACCGCAAGGCGAGCGTGCTTTCCGGATCATTGCCGGGAGTTTGCATGGCGCGCTCATACCAGATCGCGGCAATGGCTGGCTGGCCCTTTTCCATGAAGGCCAGACCGAGAAGTGTGCAGCACTGCATGGTGTAGCGGAAGGGGCGTCCGCTATCGGTGGCTTTGGCAACTTTTTGGAACTCGCTGATGGCCTCTTCGAGAAGCCCCATTTCGCGAAACGCGATTCCCAGGTTGTAATGCGTTTCAAGATCTTCGTCCTCCGCGCCCATCTCACCAAGTTCGGCGCGGAACTGGTCGAACACTTCCTTGAGCGGGCCAGACTCCCCGGACTGCTCGGGCTCTCGTTCCGCCTGGTCCATGGGTGCCGGGTGGGCGCCGGGCATCGTTCCCGAAAATCCCGGTGCCAGGTCGCCGATGCCCAGCTCCTCGATTTCGCTGGCAAGATCCGCCAGAAATTGATCGGAGGCAAGACCGCTCCCCGCGGGTGGCCCCGGCGCGGCGGTCGCCAGCTCGGCAGGGACAGTCGGCGACTCGGGCGGCTTCTGGTCGTACGCCGGGACCAGCGGCTCGGCATCCAGTACGAGTTCAAACTCCTGGTCCAGCTCAAATTCGAGTTCCGGGGAAGCAGGTACTTCTTTAGGCCGGGGTGTCTTGCTTGCCTGATGGCCGATGGCGGGAGCATCCTCCGGAGCGACATGGAAAGCCGCGATGCCCGGTGCTTCGTCCGGTGAGACGGTCTGAGGTGCATCGGAAATCTGAAACTCTTCGACAGCCGGCTCTTCGTGGGGCCTGCTTCTGCCCGGGCGCTGGGCGGGGGGAGCCTCAACCGTGGTCTCACCTTGGCGCGACTCTTCGAGAAGGGTTGCCCATTCGTCGGACAAATCGACTTCCTGCAACTCCGCCTCCACGGGAGCGGCGTTCACTTCCACCGGCTCGGGACGCGCTTCTTCGACGGGCTCCGCGGCAATCTCCGGCAAGGAAACATCCGCCGACTGTGCTTCGGCCGCCGGTCGTACCGCAGGCCGAGCACTGGCCAATTCTTCGTCCGTCAAGCCAGCAGCACGTTGGAAGCGGCGGCGCAATTCCCCAAATCGTTCCGAACTCCGCTTGTCTCCCGTTCTGGCGTGGATCTCTGCCAACTGCGCGGCAAGTTCGGCGGTGCGGCGGTCGTCGCCCGCGCCCAGCACGAAGTCGAGCAGTTTTTCGAGTGTCGGTGTATGGCGCGGTGCGCGGCGCAGGATGGCCTCAAGCAACCCAATGGCTTTCTGCGTGAGGCCGTAGCTGGCAAACAGGTCGACGTCAGTGAGCGACTGGGCAATGAATCTGTGTGTCTCTTCGTCAAGCACTGGCTCGCGAGACGCTGCTGCCGGCTTGGCTTCCACTTCCGGAGCGGACTCTCCTGCAGAGCGCAGCCGGGGAGCAGGTGGCTTCACAAGTTCTGTCTGCAAAAGCTCCTCGGATACCACCTCACCAGGCGCCAGCAGCCCCATCTTCGCGAGCACGCCGTTGAGCTTGCGCTTTGCCGAATCGCTTTCAGGCTCGCGCTCGAGAAGCTGTTCGAAAGTCTTCTTGGCTCGTTCCCACTGCTGCTGGGCAACCAGGGCATCACCCAGATGCACGAGCGCATCGGGCAAACGGAAAGAATCGCTGGTGCGGCCGTACAATTCCACGAGCCATTCGAGCGGCTCGACTCTGCCAGGCATGCCGGCCGCCAGCTCGCTGAGGACTTTCCCGACAACCTCGTGCTCCCCGGCATCGATCATGGACAGCCGCGACTTCGCCAGGATTTCCATGGCCTTTTCGCCATTCCCGGCCTGCAAGAGCGATTCGACCACCTTTTGCATGGGCCCAAAATTCTTCTCGTCTGCTTCAAATACGCGCTGCGCGAGAGCCGAGGCCTGGTCCCAATCGGAATTCTTGAGATAAAGATCAAGGAGGAGTTCGGTCTGCTCGCCGCCTTTTTCGAGATCGGCCGCCTGTTCAAGCAGCTGCGCCGCCTTAACGAGATCGCCCTGTGAAGAATAAGATCGCGCTTTGACGATAACTGCGGCCAGATTGCTGGGCTCGAGTTTCAGCGCCTTGTCCGCGAGCTTTTCAGCTTCTCCATGATCAGCGCGTGCCAGAGCGCGCTGCGAAGCGGAGACATAAGACTCGATGGCCTCCCGAGTCTGGCCCATGGCCTGGTACAAATCGGCCAGGCGAATCTGGATGCGGAGATTATCAGGTTCCGCCTGCAGCAGTTTCTTCAGCAGCCCGACGGCTTCCGGCTGGCGATTGTTTTTCAGGTGAATCTCCGCCAGTTGGAGGAACAGGGGCCGGGCCTCGCTCATGACCCCTTGTTGAACGTAGAGGTCGGCAAGCTTTTCTAGCGGGCGAATCTCTTCGGGAGCGAGCTTGGCGATGCGCTTATAGACCGCGATTGCTTTTGTCAGGAAACCGTCGCCGACGAAAATCTGCGCAAGGCGTTCGAAGTAGTCGATGGCCTGAAACGTCTCGCCTTGGCGGATATACAACTCGCCGATGGTCATCAGCGTGACCTGATCGCGAGGCTCAAACTTCAGAATATTCTGGTATTCGGCTATGGCTTGGGCGACTTTGCCCTGGTTCAGCAGCTTTTGTGCGACTTCAACGTTTTTGCTCTTGTTATAGGCCATGCGCCAAAAGGGACAAATCTCCTCCGGGAGCTTGTCCCACAGATTCCCCTCAAATTGCCGCGGTAGCGGTACGCCTCGTAAGGCTACTGGTTACGCTAGCAGGGTGGAAAAAGACAAGTCAACGTACCTAGAAGCTCTTGTGAGCAGGCAGTTATCCCCGTGCCTTCTAGGAAACTCCATGGCGAAAACAAGGCGAATCTCCATGGGAACTCTTTTTCCTTCGCCCTCGGTCATTCTACGCCAGTCTCTGGCAGATATTCGAGGGAAGGGCGAGTGCGATGCGCTCGGCCAACCCGTGGGCGGAAGGGCCTGATTAAAACATCGGAAGTGAAGTTTGCGTCGCACCGGCGGCCCAACAAGCGGATTCCCGCACCGGAGCGAAGGAATGGCGGTGGAGCGGGGACGGACCATGTTGGCGTAGAGCTTCGAGATGGTCGGGCGTGGCATAGCCTTTGTGGCGGGCCAGGCCGTAGTGCGGATAAATGGCGTCCCACTCCTCCATGCGCGTGTCCCGATGGGTTTTCGCAAGGATCGAAGCTGCGGCGATGGAGATGCTACGCGCATCACCTTTAATCAATGATTTCTGCTCGATCAAAACGTCGAGCTGCATCGCGTCAATGAGCAAGTAGTCGGGTGGAATCGTCAGTAGCTGCAGTGCGGCGGTCATGGCCTGGCGCGACGCCTGGTAAATGTTCCAGGCATCGATGCGCTGCGCGTCTACTTCGGCGACCGCCCACGCGAGAGCGTGTTCGCGGATGCGCGGGGCGAGTTCCGCCCGGCGTTCGGCGGTGAGTTTCTTCGAATCGTCCAGCCCGAAAATGCGCCGCCGGGGATTTAGAATCACCGCAGCGGCAACCACCGGACCAAACAACGCGCCGCGTCCGGCCTCATCAATACCGGCGATGCGCATCCAGCCCAGTTTGCGCGCCGCTCGCTCGAAACGGGAGGAGCAGAGTCGGCTCATTGGCGGGAGATGTTAGCATGTGCCAAGAGGCCGGAGAAACAGTATCTACTCGCGTTGAGGAGCTGGCACCTTATTCATAGCGCAGGGCCGCAAGTGGATCGACGCGCATGGTGCGGCGCGCCGGCAGAAATGAGGCGATCAACGCCGAGGCCGAAAGCACGAGGGCGCCGGCAACGTAAGTCGGCGCATCGGTGGGCCGGACCCCGAAGAGCAAAGTGGAGAGAAGCGGCGTAAGCAGCAGCGACAAAACGACTCCGATGGCGACGCCGAGCGCCACCGGAAGCATGCTTTGGCGAACCACCAGCCCGAACAGTTGCGCCGCTTGCGCGCCAAGAGCAGTGCGGATGCCCAACTCGCCGGTACGCTGCACGACGGAATACCTAGTGACGGCATAGATCCCCGTCGAGGCGAGCAGCAGGGCAATGCCTGCCATAACACAGGCGAGCAAAGTTACAAAGCGAGCTTGCCGGCGAGCGGACTGAACGTATTCGGTCATGAACTCCACGTGATAAATGGGCAGATCCTTATCGAGAGAGGAAACTTCCCGGCGAATGAGTGGCAGCAATGTCGGCGCGCCCAGTTTGGACTTCAACGTGAAGGCCATGTGCGTGCGAATGGCGAGTGGATACAACAGGTAGATCTGGCCGCGAACTTGATCCGTCAAAGTGTGGTACTGCAGGTGCTTGACGACACCGATTACTTGCACGTTGTCACGGACCGTATCGCGAGTGCCATTCTCAACGTTCAGCAGCTGGCCAACGGCTGGCTGGCCCGGCCAAGATTGCTCGGCGACGGTATCATCGATAATGGCAAGATGGAGGTTCTGTTCAACATCATGTTCGTCGAAGTCCCTGCCGGTCAGGAATGTGACTCCCATGCTTTTGAAGTACCCCGGAAGGATCGCGCGGTAGTCGGCCATGATGGTGTTCTGTTGATCTTGGGGAGCGCCCGCGGGCCAGAAGTAGCTGTACCAGTTCGGGAGAGTATCCTCGAACGGCAAGTGGGAAGTGATCCCGGCGGCTTCGACGCCGGGCAAGCCCGCGAGATTGGCCTTCAAGGCACGGAGAAATTGAACCGCGGAGGCCGTGTTGTTGAACTTCTCCCACGGCACTGACACGCGAAAGGTGAGGACATTTTCGGGGACAAATCCTGGGTTGACCTGCATCAGTTTTGCAAAAGTTTCGAGCAGCAAACCCGCGCCAACGAGGAGAATAAAGCCCAGGGCCACCTCTGCAGTCACGAGCACATGGCGGTGACGCCGGCTGGCCGGATGGCCCGTTTGCCGGGCTTCCTTCAAAGACCGCGCCAGATCGATCCTGTGAGCGCCAAGCGCCGGGGCCAGTCCAAAGAGCAAACCCCCGCCGATGGCAATCGCAAAGGTGAAAGCGAATACCGGCGCGTCCATGCGAATCGCAGAAAGGCGCTCCATCTCCTTCGGCTGCATGGCCAGAAGCAAATGGAGCGCGCCCCATCCAAAGCTGATCGCGGCGACCGCGCCGCAGCAGAACAGCAAGACACTCTCGGTGAGCAATTGGCGAATCAAGCGCCCGCGTCCGGCGCCAACCGCAATTCGCAAGGTGATTTCGCGAGTGCGTTCATTGGCCCGCGAGAGCAGGAGATTCGCCACGTTGGTGCAAGCAATCAGCAACACCAACCCCGCTCCGCCGAAGAGCGCCAGAAGCGCCGGACGGATGTTGCGAACCAGGTCTCCCTGCAGCGGAACGACCTGAAGGTTGAGGGGAGGCTCGGCCAACGTGGTGAACTTGCTACGAAGATGCGCGGCGATCATTTCTATTTCTTGTTGCGCCAGAGGAATAGTAGCGCCATCACGAAGACGTCCGATCACTCGTAGATAACTCTGATCCGGCGGATCGCTGGCCAGAGAAGATCGGAAGGGAACAAAAGCGTCCATTTCCGGTGGAACGCTGGAGCCCTCCGGGAAAATGATCTTGAATCCCGGCGGCATCACTCCCAGGATGGTGGTCGGCTGGCCATTGAGTCGCACGGCTCGTCCAGCCATGTGCGGGTCAGCGCCATACCGGCGGCGCCACAGTCCGTCACTGATGATGGCGACCAAAGGCGAGCCGGGACCTTCGTCGCCGGGGGCGAACCATCGCCCCAACTGGGGATGCGTTCCCAGAATGCCAAGAAAGTTTGCCGTCACCATCCCGAGCTTTATCTGCTCGGGTTCGCCTTCGCCCGTCAAAGCACCGCTCTGCGCCCAGATTCCGCCCAAGTCTTCAAACAGCCGGCTACGTTCGCGGATGGTCATCAGTTCCGGCCCGGAGGCCGGAGCGCGCCCTTCGTTGCCATAGATGGACCACACGATGGCCAGCCGATCGGCTTTGGGAAACGGCAGTTGTTGGAGCAGCACGGAATGAACGACGGTGAAGATGGCGGTATTTGCGCCGATGCCGAGGGCCAGAGTGGCAACCGCGACGAGAGTGAATCCAGGACGCTTGAAGAGCATGCGCAAGGCGAAGCGAACATCCTGGTGACCGCCGTCGATCCACGTCAGGCCGCGCCGATCGCGGTACAGTTCTTTGGTTTGTTCGACGCCGCCGAATTCACGCCGCGCCGCATGACGCGCTTCTGCTGGACTCATACCCCGGCGAATGTTTTCATCGGTGACCAGGTCCAGGTGCGTTTGCAGTTCGGAGTTCAGGTCTTGTTCGAGATGCTGCTTGCGGAACACATTCCACAATCGCAGCAGTAGAATTCGCAATCGGTACATTTCTTCTCCCTAGGAAGCCGCCAGCCTCGCTCCAAAATACTAGCTCCGCTGCTCACCGCTACTTTTATGCTTCGGGGTGGTCCCCGGAGGGGACCATGATTTACTCATAACGCAGGGCCATCATGGGATCCACCTGCATGGCGCGTCGCGCTGGAATCCAGCCGGCCAAAAATGCCACCGCGAGTAAAACCAACAACGCCGAACCGAGAAGGAACGGATCGTGCGCGCGGACTTCGAAAAGCAAAGACTCCAGGAAACGCGAGCAGAGCCAAGCTCCCAGAATACCGAAGGCCGCCCCGGCAGCCGTCCAGCGCGCCATGTTTCGGAAAACCATCCCGAGAACACTCCGGGGAGTGGCACCCAGCGCTATGCGAATGCCGATTTCCCGAGTTTGTTGGGTGACCAAGAACGCCACGACTCCGTAGATACCGATGCCCGCCAGCAGCACGTCCATGCCCGCAAACAAGGACAGCAGGACCGCCGTGAACCGGGGCCGCCCGGTCAACTTTCCCACGCGCGTGGTCATGACTTCGATGGTCACCGGAACGGTCGGATCGATGGCCGCGGTTTCTCCGCGAATCCACTCGGCAACACCTTGCGGACGGATGGCGCTCTCGACGATCACATGCGCGGAGCGAAAATATCCCTCCGTCTCGTTTTTCCAAGGAAGGTAAAACTCGGGGTCGGCGGGCGCGGCCAGGCCGTTGTTCTTTACGTCCCCGGCAACGCCGACGATGGTGCGCCAATCGTTTTGCGAGCCAAATCGAAAAGATTTCCCGAGGGGCTCTTCTCCGCCAGGGAACAGCTTTTTCGCGAGTGCTGCACTCAAGATCACCGGCCTTTCGGCAGGCGAATGATCCTCTTCGGCAAAGCCGCGGCCGCGCTGGATGGGGATGCCCAGCGCCGGAAAATACCCGCGAGTCACATAACGATAGCCGATCATTCCGCCGGTGCCCGCACTGAATTTGGTGTGCCCGGGAATTTCAATGGACGATAGAAAAGTGGCTTGCATTCCGCCGGAAGGGGGCAGCGAGTCGCTCAAGGCCAGCGAGGTGACCCCCGGCATGTGCTTTAGCCGCGCTTCGACCTGATCGAAGAAGGCCAGCTGTTTCGCGGAGTCGGGATAGCGATATGCGGCGAGATCGATTCCTGCGGTGATGACATTCTTGGTGTCCATGCCCAGTGCCACGGTTTGGAGCTTCCAGAGGCTGCGAAGAAGCAGACCAGCTCCGGCGAGAAGCATCAGGGAAACGGCAATCTGCACGGTGACCAGTACCTGGCGAAGCAGGCCGCGTGCGGTCGGCTGGTTCTCTTTTCCGGTGAGCAGTTCGGGCGCGGGGCGACGGAGCGCCGCAGCTAGCCCGAAGAGAATTCCCGAGCAGATCGATACTGCCAGCGCGAAGAGCAGCACGCGAACGTCGATGCTGGCCTGTTCCAGCCGCGGAATACCATCGGGCGCAATGCTGACAAAGAGACGGAGCAAGAGTTGGGCGACCCAGCAACCCGCCAGGCCGCCCAGCACTCCAAGGAGCAGGCTTTCCGTGAGTGCCTGACGAACCAAGCGTCCGCGCGAAGCACCCAAGGCGGTGCGCACGGCCAACTCCCGCACGCGGCTGGTGGCCCGTGCCAGCAGCAGGTTGGCGACGTTGGTGCAGGCGACCAGCAGCACCGCCAGAACCGCGCCGAGCAGGACCCAGGAGGCGACGCGCGCGTCTTGTATCTGCCGATCGCGGAGCGAGCGGACCCGGAACGAGACCTCGTGTCGAAACTGCGGCGGAACGTAATTCAGGGACTGCTCGAAGAGCGGCTGCATGGCGGCCGCTGCTTGCTGGATGGTTATGCCCGGTTTGAGCCGCGCAAAGACCCGCAAAATGGTTTGCCCGGCAGTGGGCCGGCGATCGGTGGATCCATCGAGGGCCGCGGGAACCAGAATGTCATCGTGACCGAGGTTGGGCATTTCGAATTGCGCCGGAAGAACACCGACAACAAGAGTGGGGCGTCCGTCGAGTGAGATCGTGCGCCCGGGAAGATGGCCGTCACTGGCAAAGCGGGAACGCCACAGTCCGTAGGAAATCAGCGCGACGCGCGTGGCCTTTGGCCGGTCTTCTTCGCTCGTGAAATTCCGGCCAAGAAAAGGTTCGATGCCGAATGTCGGCAGGAAGGTCGATTCGACCAGCGCACACTTCAACCGCACAGCGTTCTGCTCGGTGAGATCGCAATCCGCCCCGCCGGGGACAAATGAGGTTATCGACTCAAAGGGAGTCTGCGCTTTCTTCCAGTCGACATAATCCGGACCGAGCACGAACTCATTGGCTTCGAACGGCGCGGTATCGCCAAAGCTGACCAGCCGGTCGTCGTGGGGATAGGGCAGCCTGCGGAAAAGAATGCGATCGACCACGCTGAAGACCGCGGTGGTAGACCCGATCCCCAGAGCCAGAGTGAGGATCGCGACCAGCGCGAACGCCGGGCGTTTCCCAAGTCCTCGGAGAGCAAATCGCAGGTCTTCGACGAGCGCGTCGAGAAGCTGGATGCTGCGCTGCTGGCGGTGCAGCTCTTTGGTTTGTTCGACGCCGCCGAATTCACGCCGGGCGGCATAGCGTGCTTCCGCCGGACTCATACCGCGGCCAATATTCTCCTCCGTGAGCATCTCCAGATGCGCTCGAAGTTCGGCGTCCAGGTCTTGGTCCAGCTGCCGCTGAGAGAGCAGGCCGCGCCAACGCGCGCCGAAAATGCGCAGCCAGCCCATATCAGGCTCCCTCCGTGCCGCCGAGAAGACGGGCCATCAGGGCGGTCATGCGCTCCCAACTCTCGGTCTCTCGGAGCAACTGTTTGCGACCGGCACGCGTCAGCGAGTAATACTTCGCTTTGCGGTTATTTTCTGAAGCGCCCCATTTTGAAGAGATCCAGCCGCGCTGTTCGAGCCGTAACAACGCGGGATAGAGTGTGCCCTGGTTCAGCTTGAGCAGATCATCAGAAACCTGCTGGACGCGCTGGGCGATGCCGTAGCCATGCAGCGGGCCCATGACCTCGAGGGTCTGCAGCACAATGAGATCGAGCGTGCCTTGCAAAACTTCCCCGCGTGGAGGAGCCATGCTTTCTCCTTTAGATAAACAACAGGAGCATAGGCTCCGTCCTGTTGAATGTCAACAGGGAGATTCCTTGGCCAAAGAGACGCCCCCCGCGGCCCCGCATGCGCATTGACGGGAGTTCCCAGGGCGTGGCAGCATACGCTCACCCTGCGGAATTCTTCGCTATTTTTTTTTCAAGGAGCGGACCGATGAGTCTGGACCAACGTGCGCGCCAACTTTTTCCTCCTGGACGCCTTTCTGGCTTCTTATTGATCACCGCTCTCGTCCCCATGGGCCCCGCTTTCGGCCAAACGCGCCACATCGAATTAAACGACTACGCCAAGATCACCTCGGTCTCCGACCCGCAAATCTCCCCTGACGGGAAGAGCATCGCATTTGTCGTCTCCCGGCCGAATCTTGACGAGGACCGCAGCGATCGCCAACTTGTGCTGCTGGATATCGCCACGGGAGCGCAACATGTCCTGACCTACGAACGCAAGGAGGTCGGCTCGCCGCGGTGGTCACCAGCCGGCGACCGCCTGGCGTTTGTCGCCGTGGATGGAGCGGGAAAGGACGCTAAGCCGCAAGTCTTTATTCTCCCCATGACGGGCGGCGAAGCTCACAAGATTACCGCCGCCTCGACTGGCGTTGAGCAATTTGCCTGGCGGCCCAGCGGGCAAGAGATCGCTTACGTCACCTCCGACGAGCCAGAAAACAAAAAGGAAATGGAAAAGCACCACGACGCTTTCGAGGTCGGTGACAATGATTACCTGGCGATGGAAGCACAGCAGCCTTCTCACCTCTGGATTACCCCGGCGGAAGGCGGAACGGCCAAGCGGCTGACCTCGGGCACCTGGAGCCTTCCGAAGAGTGCGCCGCCCAGCTCTCCCGCGTCTCCGATTTGCTGGTCTCCCGATGGGCAATGGCTGCTGTTCACCAGGCAGGAGCACCCGCACCAGGGCAACGCCGACTTGACCATGCTGCAATTGCTCAACGTTAACACTGGCGAGACCCGCAAGCTGACCAAACACGAGAAGTTCGAAAGCTTCGGCCTGTTTTCTCCGGAGGGCTCCCGGGTGGCCTACTGGTATCCGCGCGACGGCGATCCAAATAATGAAAATGAGATCTTCGTCACGCCCACCGCTGGCGGGGACGGCACGGACTTGACGCGCTCCATCGACCGCGACCTACTGCGTGTGATCTGGATGCCGGACGGCAATTCGCTGCTGGTCGGCGGCCATGACGGTACCGCGACTTCACTGTGGCTCCAACCGCTCGCAGGCGTTGCGAAAAAACTCCCGCTGGGCAACATCAGCCCCTCGTGGGCCTTCTGGGTGGATGTTTTTGTCGGCCGCAAGGGCGAGATCGCTTTTACCGGCGCCACCCCGACGCAGCCTTCCGAGCTGTATTACATGGGCTCGGCCAACGACACGCCAAAACGTCTTACCGATTTCAATCACGAGATCGCCTCGCTGGCCCTCGGCAAAGCTGAAAAATTCGAGTGGCTCGGGCCTGATGGTTTCCGGGAAGACGGCGTCCTTTTCTATCCGCCCGACTTTCAGAAAGACCGCAAATATCCGCTGGTGCTGATTATTCATGGGGGACCGCAGGCCTCCACAACCACGCAATTTAGTTTCCTTCCCCAGCTCATGGCCACCCACGGGTACGTGGTTTTCTCCCCGAATTATCGCGGCAGCGACAATTTGGGCAACGCTTACCAGCGCGCCATTTGGAATGACGCCGGTGACGGCCCAGGACGCGACGTCATCGCCGGGATTGATGCGGCGAGAAAACTCGGCTTTGTCGACGCCAGCAAAATCGGGGTGACCGGTTGGTCCTACGGCGGCTACATGACCTCCTGGCTCATTGGTCACTATCAAATCTGGAAGGCCGCGATGGCCGGCGCTCCGGTGACGGACATCTGCGACGAATACAACCTGTCCGATGGCAACGTGATCAACCGCTACAGTTTCAGAGGCTCGCCCTACGTGGCAGATAACTTCAAGGACTACCGTGCGCAATCGCCCATCGCTTACGCGGCCGAGATGAAAACGCCGACGCTCATCATGCACGATACCGGCGACGCCCGCGTCACCATCACCCAGGGCTACTCGCTCTATCACGCTCTTAAGGACAACGGCGTTCCCGTCAAGTTCATCGCCTATCCCGTCGCGGGCCACTTTCCGGGAGATCCGGTGCGGGTAATGGATGTCGATCGCCGCTGGGTCGAATGGATGGACCAATACTTAAAATGAGACCGCTTCCGCGCGGCCGGTCGCGGCATCAGGCACACCGCAGGTCATCAGCGTCTATCTGAAACTCGAGGGGGACAAATCCATGCGTCTCGGACTACCGTCGAAAGCAATTCGCCTACTGCTCAACATCGCTGCTGCTCTAACTCTGCTTCTCGTGACGCCACCCGGCGGAGCCCAAGGCCTAGTCAGCAGCGACCTTTCCCGCCTGCGCTCCGTCGCCAGCGCCGAACTGTCGCCTGACGGCCATCGCATCGCGTATAGCGTGACCATGCGCGACCGTCCCGGCCGCCCCTACGGCCAGCTCTGGATTATGGACCTCGCCAACCAGAAATCCATCCGCGTCGGAAGCGAAAAAGATTCTGGCGGTGGTCCATTGTGGTCCCCGGACGGCAAATGGTTGGTGTTCGAGGGGCATCAAGGGGAAAAGGGCGGATTGTTCGTGGCCCGGCCGGACGGATCGGAGCTCACTTATCTGGCTTCTAGAGAAGGCACCAACAGCCCGCTCCCCGGCACCGGCAAAGACTTTACTTGGTCGCCCGATGGCAAGCAGCTGGCCTTCGTCTCCGCGACGCCCGGCACGGAAGCGGCGGAAGCCAGCGGCGATCCCATGGTGATCACTCGTTATCTCTATAAGCCTGATGCCGGAGAAGGCTTGACTCGCTTCAACGACAATCAGCGCCTGCACATTTTCGTGGTGGACATTTCCACAAAACAGGTGCGTCAACTCACGCGGGGAAACACCGATGAGCACTCCATCGATTGGTCGCCGGACGGCAAGGAGATTCTGTTGGTTTCGAATCGCGAACCAAATCAGGATGAGTTTTTCAATTACGACATTTTCGCTTTGAAGGTGGCGGACAACAGCATTCGCCGCCTTACCGCCACGGAATCGAACGAGTACGATCCGCTGTGGTCCCCAGACGGAAAGCGCATCGTCTTTCGCGGAACGCGCCGCGGCCTGACCGACCGCGAAACAACCATGGAAGACAGTCACGTGTGGGTCATGAATGCCGACGGCAGTGATCGCCAGGAGATCGGCGCAGTCTTGGACAACCGCCAGGGTGCCCCGCGGTGGACGCCCGACGGCCGCGCCGTGTACTTCACGATTCAAGAGCGCGGCAGCATCCGGCTGGTACGCTTGCCGGTTTTAGGCGGCCAGCCGGAGTATGTGGTGAAAGACACCGGGGGCGTGGGCGCTTGGTCGGTAGCCCGGGAGGGATCTCTGGCGTACAGTTTCGCTACTCCCCAGGACGCCGCGGAGCTCTATCTCCAAGCCGGCAGCGCCGCACCACAGAAGCTCACAGACTTGAACGCCCAACTTTTCGCCGGAAAACAAATCGCCGAAGTCGAGTCCTTCACGTTCATCAGCAACGACAACAAGTTTGAAGTCCAGGCCTTTCTCACCAAGCCGCTGGGGATGACCGCCACATCCAAACATCCCCTCATCGTCAATATTCACGGCGGGCCGCACGGCCAGAATGGGCCGGTGTTCAATTTCAAAAATCAGGTCTACGCCGCACACCGATGGGCAACTCTGCAGGTGAACTATCGCGGCTCCACGGGCTACGGGCAGAAGTTCGCCGACGCCGTCTTCGGCGATCAGGACGGAAACGAAGGGCAAGATGTTCTGTACGCGGTAAGTGCCGCGGTGCGCCGCTACCTGTGGATCGATCGCGAGCGCTTGGGGATCGAAGGCGTCAGTTACGGCGGCCAGCTGACCGACTGGCTGATCACTCAAACCAATGAATTCAAGGCCGCGGTGCCCATCGCCGGAATCGCCAACCTGGTCAGCTACAACTACATGACCTATTACAACCAATACGAAGAAATGGAATTCGGCCAGTTCCTGCACCAGGGAAACCTCATGGACGTGGCCTGGGAACGTTCTGCGCTGAAGCACGTCGCTGCCGCGCACACCCCCACGATGTTAATCCACGGGGAGAATGACAACGACGTGCCCATCGCCGAAGCCGAGCAGTTCTTCATCGCCTTAAAAGACGTCGGCACCGAGGCGGTCTTCGTGCGCTACCCGCGCGAGGGCCACGGCCTCAGCGAAGTGAAGCACAATATCGATTCCACCGACCGATCGATCGCCTGGTACGAGAAGCATTTTCCCAAGCCCGGAATGGAAGGCGTCACCAACGTGCAGCCCTGATGGGAAAAGGAAAAGCCCAGGTGGCCCGAGGCTTTTTTTTCTTTTTCTTTTCTTAAAGGCGAGCGCAACAGCGAAACCACACTTAGGCTTTTGCTTCGGTTCCCGCGACTGCCACGGCCGCCACTTCTTCGCGTGCCGCGCGCTTGATGCGCGCCGCTTTGCCCTTCAGGTCGCGCAGGTAGTACAGCCGGGCCCGGCGAACTTTACCTTTGCTGACAACTTCAATGGAGCTGATGGTCGGCGAATGCAGCGGGAAAATACGCTCGATGCCCACGCCAAAACTGACGCGGCGCACCGTAAAGGTCGCACTGGAGGCCCGGCCCTTCTTGGAGATCACTACACCCTCGAAGGCCTGCAGGCGTTCCTTGGTCTTCTCGCCTTCGCCTTCTTGCAGGCGCACGTTGACGCGCACGGTGTCGCCCGGGCGGAACTCGGGGAGGTCTTTGCGCAATTGCGCTTCATGGAGTTTACGAATTACCGGATTCATGTTCCTGTTTCCTTTTAGACCCACTCAGGCAGGGCCACCTCTCGACAGTCAACCTCTAATTATAGGGAAATGGCAACAATTTGCCTAGGACATTTCGATGCCGGCGCGTTAGGTCATTCGGAAACTAGCGGCGGCGCTTTTTTTGTTGCTGATCATTCCAGAGCAAGCGGATAAGGCCGCCAGGGGAAAATGGCGGCTAGGAAAAAGGACCCAGAGCATCATGCGAGATAATGACCTGGCGTCAAGCCGCCGCCGAAGACGTGCGAATCACGGTTCCGGCGAAACGCTCCATTTCCTCTAGTTGCGGGCTGAATTGCAGCAGCACGAGGTCAACACCGGCGGCTTCGAATTGCGCCAGACGCTCGGCCACCTGTTCCGGCGTGCCAATCAGCCCGGACCGCAGGCCGCGATTCGAAACCGAATAATCTTCCAGGGAAACGCGCTGCTCCAATTGCGTTCCAGCAAGCCACTGCTGGTAGTTCGCGTAGCCCGCGGCGGATTGTTGAACATCCGTGACTCGTCGCAGCTCGTCCTGCGCTTGGCGTTCCGTATCGCGAACAATGGCATATCCGGCAACGCCAAACTTGAGCGGCGGCAAATTGTGTCGCGCGCGGCGTTCTCGCAGATCCGCGATTTTCTCGCCGACGCGCTCCGGCGGATCGCCATGCATCAGATAGGCGTCGCATTTCTCGGCGATCAGCTCTTTGGCCGCCGCCGATTCGCCGCCCGCGTAAAGGGTTGGCCGCGGCTTGGCAACCGGTTTGGGTTCAAGAACGTTGTCTTCCACCCGGTAGTACTTCCCGGAATATGAAAAATGGTCCTGCTTCCACACGCCATCCAGAACGTCAAGGCATTCGCCGGTGCGCGCGTAGCGGTCGTCATGCTGTTCAAACGCCACGCCGTACTTGCGCGCTTCGTCCGCCCACCACGAGGACACCACGTTCAGCGTAAGCCGGCCATTGCTAATCCGATCGATGTTGGCCGCCTGCTTCGCGAGCAACGCCGGAAGATGGAACGTCGGTCGCACCGCCACCATCAATTCGATCCGTTCGGTCACCGCAGCCAGCGCCGCCGCGGTGGACCACGCGTCCAGCGAAGGCGCCTCGACTCCCTTGATGTCGTTGAGATTGAGTTCCGCGATCAGCGTCAGGTCGAAGCCTATCTGCTCGCTCCGCTGGGCGAGCCGCTTCACATACGCCCAGCTTACTTCCATATTTTCATGTTCGACGTTGCGCAGCCAGCCGCCAAAAACGGGAAGCCAGTAGCCGTATCTCATCGCGGGCCTCCGCTGGCTACCACGCGCTCGCTGCGACTCGCCTCGTGACGTTGCGCCTCCGCGATAAGGAAGTCCGCGAGCCGCGCGTAGGGATCGAAGCCAATGACGCGCACGGGATCGGCAACGAAATTGGATAGCGCGTTCACATCGTAATAAAGCTGCTGCCCGGTGCGATCGTCGATCACGTACTCGATCCCGCCAACCTCCACGCCTGCGAGTTCCACGATCCGTTCAACGTCCTGGATCACCTGGCGCGGCGGTTCGTAGCCCTCCACTTTCATCCCGCTCTTCGGCGCGTCCACCGGACACGCCATGCGCGTCAGCTCCTCGCCCCTGGTGTTCTGGCAGATGTCGGCGGGACACAAGTTGTAACTCTCGCCGGTGATATGAATCTGGATGGCATAGAGAAATTTCCCACCGAGAACCTCGACTCGCGTGATGATTCCGTCGCGTGCCGTAAACGCTTCCTGCACCAGCGCTGTCGAATCAATGCCCAAGTACAGGCGCTTGGCCTCCACCGCGGCGCACAGGTCGTTCCGCGAATTGAAGCGCTCAATCCCTGCGCCACTCCCGCCAATGTTCGGCTTGATGACCACGGGATATCCGATAGCCTCCGCCGCGGCCAGCGTCTCGGTGGGATGATTGATGACCCGCGCCTTCGGATAAGGCAGTCCCAGCTTCTCCAGATTGGTAAGCTGCAACGCCTTCGAAATCTCGTGATTGAAGCACCGGTAACCGTTGACGACGCGCACGCCTTGGCCTTCGAGGTGCGCTAGATAGTTCAGCGTGTAGAAAATTCCATGGCCCAATCCCCGCTGCCACGCCGAAGGACTCATGCGATTGAAGAGCAGAGAATATTCTTGCTCCGGCGAGCGAACATCGTAACTATGGTGCCGCGCATCGATCTTCTGCCACGGCACACCGCGTTCATCGAGCTGCTCGAACAGCGGCCGGAACCAGTCCGGATGCTCGTAGTAAATGGCGATGGGCTTTTCGAATCCGTAGCCGATTCCATTGCTCTTGTTGCTCATGAATCCTCGCGCTTAGTGCTCACCCTCTGGAGTCTCCCCTCGGAGCAGCACGGTCCTGCAGCTGTTCAAATAACTTGTCTGCAGTTGAATGAGAACCTCAGGAAGTTCCATTTTATTCCTCGGGCAACAGATCGGGGCGATTGCGGAGGGTTTTTTCGATTGCCGCGCCGCGCCTCCATTTGGCCACTTCCGCGTGGTTTCCACCGATGAGAACCTCCGGCACGGCCCAACCTCGATACTCCGCCGGCCGCGTGTAATGCGGAAAATCCAAAAGACCGGCACGCCTGACTCTTGGCTGGGAACTGGCGCGGTCCCCGGGATGAAGCGCCTGGGATTCTCGATGAGCCATCCCGCTGAAGGATTCATTCTGCGAAGAAGCTTCGTTCCCCAAGGCCCCCGGCAGGAGTCGCGTCACCGCATCAATAACAAGCACGGCGGGAAGCTCCCCACCGCTCAGCACGAAGTCACCGATGGAGAGCTCCTCGGTGGCCAGGTGCTCGGCCACCCTTTCGTCCACGCCTTCGTAACGCCCGCAAATAAGAATGATCCGCGCGAGCCGCGCGTAACGCCGGGCCGTTTCCTGACCGAAAAGTTTTCCTGCGGCCGACATGAGCACAACGGCCGTCTGCGGATCAGCCGCGCTAGGCCTTGAGGCTTCGCCCGCCCGGCATCCGAGAAGAGATTCTACCGCTTCAAACACTGGCTCCGGCTTTAGCACCATGCCCTCGCCACCCCCGAACGGGCGGTCGTCCACCGTGCGGTGACGATCCTTGGTGAACACCCGCAGATCCTGCACATTTACCTCCACCAGGCCCGTTTCGCGCGCCCGCCGAAGGATTCCATGATCCAGCGGCCCGGCGAAAAATTCCGGAAAAATGGTGATGAGATCGAAGCGCATGCTCCGCCAGTCTAACCAATTGATCGTCGGGCCGCCATTCCTGCCTCCTTTCTTGCCACCCTGCCGGAAGCTGATGGTCGTCCCGGTGAACTTTGCCGTTCCTCCCTTTTCTGTCCTTTTGGACAGCTTGCGGAGCCCTCTGTGGTCCCGCTAACCTCTTACTACACAAGCCGTTGTCTCCAGTACGAAATGCCCGTACTGGCACATGCCGTGAGGGTCAATCTGATGAAGCTTGCCACTCGCCTAACCCGCTTTTCATTGCTCTTGTCATCGACTGTCCTCCTTCCATGGCTGGCGGGCTGTGGCGGCTATGTGAGCTCGAGCGGAAGCGGGTCCGCGCCTCTGACACCCACAAATCTCGCGGCGGCGGCCGCCAACGCGCAGGTGAATCTGACCTGGAACACGAGTTCCGGCGCGACGGGCTACTACGTGAAGCGCTCTACCAGCAGCGGAAGCGAGACACAAATCGCGACGCCGTCGACGACGGCCTACACGGACAACTCGGTAACCAATGGAACGAAATATTATTACCTCGTTTCGGCTTACAACTCCTACGGCCAGAGCGCAAACTCCGCCGAAGTCAGCGTTACGCCCGTAGCGCCCCCGCCCCCCGCCGTCCCCACCGGCCTGGCGGCCACCGCCGGTAACATGCAGGTAGCGCTAAGCTGGACGGCCAGCTCCGGTGCGACAAGCTATCACGTCAAGCGTTCCACAACGAGCGGCGGCGAGATGCAAATCGCCGCACCCGCGTCTGCGAATTTCACCGATATGGGCCTCACCAACGGCACGAAATATTATTACCTCGTTTCCGCCGTAAACTCCGCAGGCGAAAGCGCAAACTCCGCGGAAGTAAGTGCCACTCCCACCGCTCCGATAACTCCGCCGGCAGTACCAACGGGCCTACAAGCCACTGCCGGCAATGCCCAGGTGAATTTGACTTGGAACGCCAGTGCCGGCGCAACGAGCTATCACGTCAAACGCTCCACGACCGCTGGCAGCGGCTACACGCAAATCGGCGCTCCCACTACAGCGAATTTCGCCGATTCCGGCCTAGCAAACGGAACGACCTATTACTATGTTGTAGCCGCAGTGAACACCGCCGGCGAGAGCGGCAATTCCAGTCAGGCCAGCGCAACCCCCACTAACGCGGCCGTGGACGTCACCATTACCATCGATCCCGCCAAGACCAAGCCCATTTCTCCGTACATCTACGGCATCAATTTTTATTCCGGCAATCCCGGTGTCTCGCCGTTGCTTACCTTCGATCGCGCCGGAGGCAACCGCTGGACCGCGTACAACTGGGAGACCAACGCCTCCAACGCCGGCAGCGACTATATCTACAACAATGACAGCTATCTGAGCGGCAGCAATGTCCCAGCCGAGGCAGTACGCAGTTTCATTGCTGCGGACCAAGGCCAAGGTCTGGCAAGTCTGGTGACCGTACAACTCCAGGGCTTGGTGTCCGCCGACGAGAACGGCCCGGTCAGCGTGACCAGTCCACCGGACTTGACGCGCTTCAAGACGGTAGTGGACAAAAAGGGTTCGGCCTTCACCGTCATGCCTCCCACGACCGACGCCAATGTCTACATGGATGAGTTCGTCTGGGCCCTGGACCAGAAGCTGCCGGGCATCTTCGGTGCCAATCCCACACACCCCACTTTCCTGAGCCTGGACAATGAGCCTGAACTCTGGAATTCAACCCACTTGGAAGTGCAGGGACACAACCCGGTCACATCGGACGACTACATCACCAAAACCATCAATCTTTCAAAAGCCCTGAAGGACCAATTTCCAAATGTGGTGATCTTCGGCCCGGTGCACTACGGATTTCAAGGCCTCTACAATTGGCAAGGGGAGCTGAGCGCCATCCCCGGCGGAACGAATTGGTTTCCGGACAAATACCTGCAAGCCCTGAAAACCGCTTCCACCGCCTACGGGAAACCCCTCGTGGATGTCTACGACTTCCATTGGTACGCGGAGGTCTACGACGCCAGCGGAATGAGGATCCTCAACCTCAATGGTACGACGCTGACCGACGCCCAAGTCCAGCTCATCGTGCAAAGTCCCCGGAACCTCTCTGATCCCACGTTCCAGGACGACGGCAACAGCAACCCGTGGATCTTTAACGAACTTGGCCAAACTCCCATCAACATCCTGGGTCGCCTCCAAGCCAAGATCAACGCCGAATTCTCAGGCATGAAGGTGGCCATCACGGAGTACGAGAACGGCGGCTGGAATCACATTGCCGGAACCATCGCCCAGGCCGATAACCTCGGCATCTTCGGCAGCCAGGGAGTCTTCGCGGCCAACTTCTGGCCTCCGAACGGCACCTATTCCTACGCCCTCGCTGGTTTCCGCGCCTTTCGCGGTTTCGATGGGGCCAACGCCAGCTTCGGCGACACCTCGCTCCAGGCTACCTCCAGCGCCGTCCAAAACGTGACTGTTTACGCCAGTCTCGACAGCAGCCTGCCCGGCCGCGTCGTCTTCGTAGCCATCAATCGCGCGAACGCCGCCAAAGTGACCGCCATCAACGGCCAGGTACTCACCGGCACGGCCCATCTCTACCAGATGACGGCGGCCTCTGCTCAGGGGCAGAATCCCGTTCAGCCCCTCGCCGTGGGAATCATGCCGGTCAGTGGCTCGTCGCTGACCATCACACTGCCAGCCTATAGCGTCACCACGATCGACGTTCGATGACACCGCGGGCGCGATGGCGGTGCGTCCCGCCGCTCGATTACTTGGCCTTGAGCCGCGGCAGCCATCGCGGCGCCCTCCGGCAATCCTCCTCATATTCCGCGCCGAATTTCCGTCTGAGCGCGGGCTCCTCGCAAAGCAGCACAAACACATTCACACCCACGGCGAATCCGACAGCCAACTCGAGGAGCGCTAACGATTGAAAGATGCCCGCCTCGCCCAGCAAGACCGAGCCGACGCTCCAATACATGGGATTCCGCACCAACCGGTAGGGCCCCTCCACAACCAGTTTCTTCGGGGGATCCCAAGGCAGCGGCGTCCCTTGGCCGCGCAACGCGAAGCCTCCAAAGGCACACCGCACGTACAGCGCGATTCCTGCGGCCATCAGCAGCCACCCGGCTGCGCCCGCCAGACTCCTAACTGGCTGCGCGCCGCGAGGCAGCAGCCAGTACGGCATCACCAGGGTCCAAAAACCCGGAACGAGGATGGTGAAAATCAGGGTTCGAAAGACCGGGGACATTTGAAGAAGAGTACACGCTATTCACGGTTGAGGTCACGAAGGCCATCGGGGAGGATCACATCAATGCGCCGCGCATTTGTGTCGATGTTCGTGCAGATATCCACGGCTAGCGGTATCAATATTTCTCCGAGCGAAGTTTCCACTTCGAGGAGCGGTGTCCCGGAGATTCCTTCGCCGGGAAACTGCACGTCGCGCACGATCCCCAGCAAAGACGGAGCTTCAGAGAGAAAACACGGGGAGGAAGCAAAAACCGGCGGCTTTGCCGGAGTTTCAAACACCGAACACCCCATGAGGTCGGAGACGAAATACTGTCCCGCGGGCAGAGTCACGCGCTGTTCGAACGGAAGCAGCACTTCGAAGCCGCGAAATTTTTCGGCTTCGGAGATAGAATCCACACCTTCAAAATGAAAAACTGCCTGCCCGCGATGATTCTGGCTCAGCCAGCAGGATTTCAACGCTATGCGGCGCGGCTCATTCTTGCCGTCGGCAGGTCCGGCAAAAACTTCCCGCAATCCTGTGAGGCGCTCCGGAAAATCAGTGAGGATTTCAGCAGCGACTTCGCCCTTATTGCCGCGCGCCCGAAGGATGCGGGCAACCAGGACCCAGCGTGGAGTTTCGCGGCTCAATGGTAGACATGACCGGCAGGCGGTCAACTTTCAAGAATTTCCAGCGTGAACCGCCGGCGCACCTTCATCCCCGACGCGCCGAGCAGCGTTCGAATGGCTTTCGCCGTTCGCCCCTGCCGCCCGATCACTTTTCCCAGATCCTCGGGATGCACTCGCAGTTCCAGCACGGTGACTTGCGACCCTTCGACGGACTTCACCTGCACGTCCTCGGGATGGTCCACGAGGGCCTTGGCAATCGCTTCGACCAGTTCCTTCATAGCGTACCTGGGAATGGCACCCGCGGCGAAACCGGAGACCCGCACATTTAGGAAGGCGCTCTAGATTAAGCGATCTTCTGCTGACGAAGGAAGCTGCGCACGGTATCGCTGGGCTGTGCGCCCAGTCCCATCCAATACTTGATGCGTTCGGCGTCGAGCTTGATCTCCGCCGGCTTTTTTAACGGATCGTAGGTGCCCACCGCTTCCTTCACGCGGCCGTCTCGGGGCCGGGTCCTCTCAATGACCACCACGCGGTAAAAGGGCTTCTTTTTCTTCCCAATCCTTGACAGACGAATCATTAACACTAAGTCAGTCCTCCTGAACCTTCTATTCTAGCCTGCTTGGGTGCCGTGCAGCAATCGAAGTCTAGAGCGGATTTAGAGCGATAGAGTGGAGCGCGGCGGTGGTGCAGTTCTAAGGCCGAGCGATATTACGGCATGGCGTCCAGCGCTGTAGAAAACTAGCGACACGCACCTCGACAAACACATCCGCATGGTTGGTCGTAATGGCGAGCAACTTGACCTGCCCCCGCGGGCGATTGCCGATGTCCCGGGCCTCCTCCAGCACACCCCGGGAGAACGCCGGCTTGGCAAGTGGCGGTTGACGTAGTTGCGCGGGTCGTCGAGCGCAAGTCGTTTCATAAGCGTGACTTGAGGGACCAAGACGGATACCGCAGCTGTGTTACGGGCCGATCAACGCGGCACCCGGAATGATATGCTCGAGCGGTTCGAAGGAGGCCTGGTGAAGCTGAAACTGATCCTCGCCGTCGCGGCGGTGCTAACTTTCCTAACGGCGGCTCAAACGCCCGGGCCATCCTTAGAGGTGCCGACGGACAAGAAGATCGATGCGCTTTTCTCCGTACTGACCTCTCCCGACGCCCCCGGGCTCGCCGTGCTGGTGCGAAAGAATGGCCGCACGCTTTACGAACGCAGTTACGGTGTGCGCGATCTCCATTCCAAAGTGCTGATCGACGCGCACACGAATTTCCGGCTGGCGTCCTGCACCAAGCAGTTCACCGCCATGGCCATCATGCTGCTCGTCGACGACGGAAAACTGCGCTACGACGAGACGCTCGCGGAACTCTTTCCCGATTTTCCTCCCTACGGAAATTCCATCACCGTTCGAAACCTGCTGAATCACACTTCCGGCTTGCCTGACTACGAAGATTTGATGGAAGCGCTGGAAAAAGCGAAAGGCCCGAGGTGGACGCCGGAAAGACAAATTCAGGACGCCGAAGTTTTGCAATTGTTGAAGAAAGAAAGAGCTGGAAAATTTGCGCCGGGGGCCAGCTGGTCGTACAGCAATTCCGGTTACGTGGTGCTCGGACTTATCGTCGCGAATGTTTCAGGAAAATCGTACGGCGAATTTCTTCACACCCGGATTTTTGGGCCGCTGAAAATGAATCACACCATCGTCTTTCAAAAAGAAAAAAACGAAGTCGCGAATCGCGCCTTCGGCCACACCAAAGACAATGATGCTTTCAAGGAAACCGATCAAAGCTCGACTTCCGCGACGCTTGGTGACGGCGGGATCTATTCCAGTCTCGAAGATCTGGCCAAGTGGGATGAGGCGCTCGGGAATCATACGCTGCTCGGCGACAAAGAATTTCAGTCCGCCCGGACCCCCGTGAAGCTTGCCGATGGCACCGAACCGCACTGGCCCAAAGAGCCCAACGACGACAACCTGCATCCCGGCAAGCCCGTTCGATATGGGTTCGGCTGGTTCCTCGACCCTTATCAAGGGCGGCAGCGCATGCGGCATACCGGAAGCACCATGGGTTTCCGTACGGCCATCGAGCGATTCACGGAAGGCCATGGCCTCAGCATGATCATTCTTTCGAATCGCACCGATCTCGAACCGGAAAAGCTGGCGCTCGAAGTTGCTGACTTGATTTTCAACGAACCGCACCTTCGCCGCTAAAAAAGGGCCATACTGCGCTCTCAAGAAAGGCCGGCGAGTTTGCCGAGGCCTTTCATTTTGTCGCGGGCGGTCATGGCGCCGTACTGCTTCATCATGGTGCGCATTTGCAGGTATTGCTTGAGGACGATGTTGACGTCCTGCACCGTCGTGCCGCTGCCTTTGGCGATGCGCTTGCGTCGCTTGCCGTCAATGACGTTGTGGTCGCGGCGTTCCTGGTTGGTCATGGAGTTGATGATGGCTTCGACGCGGGTGAGCTGGCCCTCGTCGACCTTGGCATCCTTGGGAAGATTCTGAAGCGGACCTATCTTGGGGAGCATGTCCACGATTTTTTCGAGCGGGCCCATCTTGCGAATCTGCTTGAGCTGATCGCGGAAATCTTCGAGCGTGAATTCTTCCTTGCGGAGCCTGCGCTCGAGGTCGGCGGCGGCTTTTTTGTCGACCGTCTGTTCCACGCGTTCGATGAGCGACATGAGGTCGCCCATGCCGAGAACCCGCGAGACGATGCGCTCGGGATAAAAACCTTCCAGGGCGTCATATTTTTCGCCCAGGCCGACGAACTTTACCGGCGCGCCAGTGACTTTGCCGATGCTCAGCGCGGCGCCGCCGCGGGCGTCCCCGTCCAGCTTGGTGAGAATCACCCCGGTGAGGCCGAGGCGCTTGTGGAATTCGCCGGCGGAACGCACCGCGTCCTGGCCGATCATGGAGTCGGCGATGAACAGCATTTCGCTGGGCTGCAGTTCTTTTTTGAGCATGCTCAGCTCATCCATCAAATCATCATCGATGTGCAGGCGGCCGGCGGTGTCCACCAGGACCACGTCGCTGGCGGAAAGCTTGGCTTCCTTGATGGCGCCTTTCACGATTTCGAGCGGCTTGTCCGTGCCGGCGCCGGGCCAGATCGCCGTACCCACGGCTTTGGCGACTTGGGCAAGCTGTTCGCGCGCGGCGGGACGATAGACGTCAGTGGAAACCACCAGCGGACGGTGGCCGTGTTGCGAAAGCCATTTGGCGAGCTTTCCGGTGGTGGTGGTTTTGCCGGAACCCTGCAGCCCAACGATCATCCAGACCGAAGGCGGGCGCGAAGCGAAGATCGGCTTGGCGTGCTTGCCGAGAATGGCAGCGAGCTCATCGCGGACAACCTTGACGACTTGCTGATCGGGCGAAAGTTGCAAAAGGACTTCGCTGCCGATGGCTTTCCGGCGGATGTTGGCTAGGAGCTCATCGGCCACGCCGACGTTGACGTCGCCTTCGAGCAGCGCGTCACGAATTTCGGCCAGCGCGTTGTCCAGGTGCTCATCGGTGAGCTTGCCCTGGCCGCGGAGGTTCTTGAAGGTGCGTTGGAGCTTTTCTGTAAGGTTCTCAAACATGGCTCGTGCTCATGCCTCGCGCTGGCTCAAGAATAGCAGGGGGGAACGACCGTGGGTACCAGAAGTGACGGCGAGCCATGTGACCGGGGGCCAGTTACGGCTTAGTTATGGTTGGGGTAGTGGGCTACTTTGAAATCTGATGCGCCCGCTTGTACACAAGTCGCCGCTGGGCAATCCAGAACGCCAGCCCCCCATAGAGAACCGCATTCAAGATGAGAACTAGCCACCAAGCCCACAAACCCAACAAAAAGATGATCAGGATGAACGGACAGATGGTAACGACAATGATGCTTGCCGTGGTTGTCAAAGACGTAGCGAGTCCGAAGGCAAAACTCACATAAACAACGCACAGAATCGCAATCGCGACCCACAGCCATACGTCGCCAGCAGCGGAACTTTTTCCGCGATTTCTTCGGTGATGTTCTTCTGCTTGCAGTAATTGAAGCCCCACAGCTCATCAAGCTGTACGCGGCTGCATCCTAGCAAGGAATATCTAGCGGGGGTCTAGGTCAAAGTAGCCCACTACCATGGTTTCCATGGTTTGCCTGCCCTTGATTTCTGGTTATCGATATGGTATACTTAGTAACGGGGATTCATGGCATGGGCTCAAAGAGCCGCTCCGTAGGTCTCTATGCTGGCTAAGGATCGCTCAGAAGGACTGAACATGACAATCAATGCGCAAAAGATTGCATACCGCTACGGCGATACGGAATTTACTGGGCAGTTGGCCTGGGATGCGGAGCGACGTGACCAGCGCCCAGGAATCCTGGTGGTGCATGGAGGTGCTGGCCTCGACGCACATGCCAAGGGGCGCGCGAACCGCCTGGCGGAACTGGGTTTCGTCGTATTTGCTTGCGATATGTATGGTCATGGGGTGGCCGGCAATCGCGAACGCATCATGGCCAGCATTGCGGAACTGCGAGACGACACTGCCAAGCTGTGCCAGCGGGCGCGCGCGGGCATCGACGTATTGCTGTCGCATCCGCAAGTCGATGGACGGGTCGCGGCCGTTGGCTATTGCTTCGGCGGAATGGTGGTACTCGAACTGGCGAGGAGCGGCGCGGACATTGCGGGAGCGGTTAGCGTACACGGGAGTCTGACCACGTCCCGGCCAGCGCAGGCGGGGACGGTTAAGGCGAAACTACTGGTGTGCCACGGCGCTCTGGACCCACACGTCCCTATGGCGCAGGTGAATGCATTCGTCCAAGAAATGAACGAAGCCGGCGCTGACTGGCAACTAGCTGTCTATGGCGGTGCGATGCATGGCTTTACGCACGAGACTGGACCCGCCGTGCCAGGCGTCGCATACCATGCCGTGGCCGACGCCCGCTCTGCGACTGCCATGCAAAATTTCTTCAGCGAACTATTCGGCTGAAACACCCTCCAGATTTCAAACTGATGACCCACTGCTCGGCCCGCTCGGCTCCTCAGGCCTAACACGTGGGATGCATCGAGGAGTAAGATCAGCTTGCTATGACCATCGACAGTCAAGAGTCGCCACTGGCGCCAACGGATCCCCAGGAGCTCCCTCCACAGGAAGAGGTGCTGGATATCGTCGAAGAAACGTCAATCGAATCTTTCCCCGCGAGTGACCCACCCGCCTGGAATGCCAGTGGCAGCAGGAAGCACGTACTGAAACGCGCGACGGCTTAGGATAACGCACCGGCGACTGCGCTTAGTGGTTCACTGTTTTTGCCCACGGTCGAGTTCAGCAACAGAAATACCCTTTTCCTCGGCAGTCTTTTCCCACGCGGCTTTTTGCGGTTTCGAGAGATCGATGTTTGCTCGTTCCTACCCCATGCCGTATGACATACATCGCTAGGTCCCGGATGGCACACACTATTTTTGACCGTTTAAAGCTCGCTTAACCCGCCCTGAAGTGCTTGGGCTTGCGCTCGCCGCCGGCGGGCTTCCAGAGCCGATCACCGGGGTTGGTGTTTGGCGCTGTGACCGAGGGCTACGAGGAAGATGGCGCTTTTGCCTTCGGCGTGCGGGGAGAAGAAGCGGGTGACCTCGTCGTCGAAGAAGGTGAGTCCGGTGGCGCCGAGTCCGAGCGCGTAGGCCGCGAGATAGAGCCTGCCGCCGAGGATGCCGGATTCGAGTTGCACGGCGCGATAGCCGCGATTGCCAAAACGCTGCAGGATGGGACGCAAGTCCGCGAGGAAAAAGACGTCCACGGCGGCGTCGGCGGGCAGCTCTTGCTCCAGTCCAAGGTAACCAGCATCGGCGCGGAAATTCCCCTGCTTTAGACATTCGAGCACGCCGCGGCTGCGATCACAGACGTAGGCTCCTGGCGAGAGCCCTTCGACGGCGTGGATTATCAAGTAGAGGTCATTGAGCTGGGCCCCCGGCGGATCGAGGAAATCTGCCGGGACGCCACGGCTGGCGCGGTCCAGCATGGTGGAAAGCTGCGCCATAGTGATAGGGATCCGGGCAAACTTGCGGGTGGAACCGCGCCGCTGAATAACCTGTTCGATGGGGTCGCGAGGGATCTCGGCATCGGACCAGGGTGTGAGCTGAACGATTGCTCCGGTGGGCGGAAGAAACTCCTTCTTGGGTGTGTGGCCTCGCCAAGCGGCCAATTCCTCGGGGACCTCGAGTGAGGAGGCAGCGTGCATTTCTCGCATGAGGGGATAGTCCACCTCACGCTGGGAGAGCGGCACGGTTTCTAGAGAAAGAGGGGAAACCCCCGTAGGGGATGGCGGCGGGAGCGCGGCGACGTGGCCCAGGGCAACGAGGGAGAAGGCCACTTCACGCTGGGGATCAACATCCAGAAGTCCATTGACGCTGCGGTCGAGGAAGCCGCACACCACCCGGGCTGGCAGTCCCAACGCGGTGGCGACGGCTAGCAGGTTCGCGAGCAGCGTGCCGTTGTCCCAGCCGAAATGTCGATAGGTGCGGGCCTGATACTTCCAGGCGTTGCGCCAGTAAGTGCAGGTGCAAATGATGGCCAGTGGCGTATGGGCGATGGCGGGTTCGCCGCCGGTGGCTTCGAGGAGGACGCGGCGATAGTCTCCGGCGCGCAGCAGACGTAGGCCGAATTCGGCGGGAGCGAAATGATAGACCCCGGCATCCAGGTTGGGGAGGCCACCGCAAACCAGATAGAGCTCGACTTCGTAGAGTGCGCCGGTGCAAGCGGCAGCACGAAAAAATATTTCGCCTCCGGAATACTTTCTCTTGCGGGTAATGCCGGCGGAAAGGTACAGGAGCTGAGCCACTGCCTCCAGGTCAGGAAGTGCGTTGCTGTGGGCGGAGACGCTTCGAGAGATGGCCGACAGGGCGGCAACGCCGGTTTGGCGGAACTCGCCGGGCAAGCACATGGGTTCCAGCGTGGGATAAATCTTGAACGCTAGAGGCTGGTTGGACCAGTCCATGAAATGGGGGTTGGTGCGGATGCTGTCGTAGGAGTGCTTAGTAGCTTGGTGATAGGTCCAGGCGGCCTCACGATCGCAGTTGTCAGTCATGGTGGCGATGAACCGTCATCACAGTTGAAATGAAGCATATCAGGTTGCAGCGTCCGAACGGTCGAAGCAGGATGACACGTGCGATTCGGAAGAGTTTCGAAAGTTGGGACACCGCATGCTGGACGATACCATCGATTATCTGGCGTCGCGGCGGGAGCACCCGGTTTGGCAGCCCATGCCCGAGAGTGTGCGCGCGTCGTTCCAGGAAGCGCCGCCGATGGATCCGTGCTGGCCATCGTGAATCACCGCAGCAGGAAATAGGATTTTCAGATGCTGGTCGGGGCGGTGATAAAAATTGGCGCAACTGTTGAGAGGGATTTCTGCAAAAAAAGTTTGCAGAAAGGGAGATCGCTACCGCTAGGCGGTAAGGCAGGGATCCTGCCACGGCGGCGCCCCGGCAGGGAGACAAAACTGCTTAGAAGGTGAGCCAGGAGCCCATGCACGCCGGAGAGAGTTGCGGGCCACGCCAGGAAAACGGTGATGCCCGCGGCCGTCCCGAGACTTGCGCCGAAGGCCAGACATCGCGCCCGCGACAGCGGTTTTGCTGCAGGCGGCCGGAGGGTGAGCAAACGAGCGGCGGAGCGTGGGCGCATGGATTCCGCCATTCGCACGGCCGCGCGCGACAGCAAGGCGGTGGTCAAACCTACGGCTGCATTTACGAGGAAAGAGGAAGCCAGGCAGAGGCACAGGAGTCTGGAAAGCGTAGTTCATGACCGGCCTCGCCGCAAGAGCTCCCGGCGCTTTCTGCGAATTTTCTTTTCAAGCTCGTCGAGGAGCACGGCATCGCGCTCGCCGACGGCGTCCAGGAAGGAAGAGAGCAACAACTCACGCGAGGGGTGTGACCCCGCAAGAAAAGCGACCAGCATGTTTTCCACCCGCTGGCGTACCCAGTCCTGGCTCGACAAACGCGCGGAATAAAGAAATGCGCGATCGGGCATACGCCGATCCAGCAAACCCTTTTTGTGAAGTCTGTCGAGTGTGGTCATGACCGTGGTGTAAGCGAGCGGACGCTTCAACTGCTGAACCACGTCGCGGACGTTGCTCTCGCCTCGCGACCAAAGAATCTGCATGAGATCAAACTCCAGGCGGCCGAGGGTCAAGTGCTGAGCGACCTGGCTGGGAGGCGCGATGCTATTCTTGAGAAAGCGGATCATCTTCGAAACAAAACCACTCCACAAATGCCCTGAGCGGCAAAGGGCATTCTACGCTTTTCGCGAGTTGCGGAAAAATCCCGACCTCACCGCCAAGGCGCGGACCCGCGCGGCAGTGCAGTCCTGATTTTTTGCCGGCCCCGTCGAAAAAAGCTACACACGAAAATGAAGGCCAACACCCGGTTGAACATAGAGACGCGCCCAGGGCCGCTCGGGTTACAGCCCGAAGATGGTGTGAGCGTGAAGGGGCGGACCGGACGATCCGCCCATGCGGTTGAAGGTTAGCTCTTGGGCGCCCAAGCCGAAGCGATCAGCTCCTCGGAGAAGGCCGGCGGCACCTGCTTAAAGCAGGCATAGCGATAAAGCGCCGCGTTGAAGATGCCTCCCACCGCGGACATGAAAACCGACAGCACCAGGAAATAGAGAACCATCAAAATCAAGCCTACCATCATGCCGT
>Ga0137360_10000197_pt1 | contig 34353 bp, 35 predicted proteins | sample Mad1_60_16metaG_FD_104924 | JGI IMG/M metagenome (GOLD analysis project Ga0137360, IMG submission 104924) | Vadose zone soil microbial communities from Angelo Coast Range Reserve, California, USA - Mad1_60_16 metaG | ecosystem: Environmental > Terrestrial > Soil > Vadose zone | place: USA... | reverse complement strand
AGTAAAGCTTGTCAGATCCAGAGTCTCGAAGCTGTCTGTCCTCAGTTTCAAAACCTGTGCTCCAACTTTCACAATGAACACGATGCCCTTCGCATCGCAATCGATGCGCTCGAGCGAGCCCTGCACTTGCGTCTCGCCGGCGGCTGGTTTCCTTAATGCTTCTCTTAGATAAGATGAAGGATCCAGATTCACCGCCGCTTCGGGTGGTTTATTCAAGATGGGTGTTGGGCCGTCAGACGGTTGGGACGCCTGTGCGGCGCTTGCAGCGCGATACCTGGCCATCTCTTCTTCTATTGCTCCCGACCGCTCAAGTAAGACTTTCGCCTGCTCGCGCTCTTCCGCGTCGCTATTGTTTCCACTGATCTGCTCCAACAACGGGCGCGCTTCCTCATATTTTTCCTGGCGCATGTAAAGCTGCGCCAACATGAAAATAAGATTACTCTTGCCGGGCGCCGTAGCCAGCGCACGCTTTAGCATCTGTACAGACTCTTCGATATTGGTGTTGGTGACCAGGTTCACAAAGGCCAGCAGACTATGCGACTCGAGAAAATCCGGCCGCAATTCAATCGCCTTCTGCAATTCGGCGCGCATCTTTGCTGCGGCCTCAGGCGCGAAACCAGAAATCTCTTGCTGGTCACCGTTGCCTTCTCGACTTAAAGCATACGCATAGTAATAGTGAATCAGATAATTTTGAGAGTTTGCCGCAACTCGTTCGAGCATCTGGCGCGCCTGGTCAACCTTTCCCTGGCGGAGACGAAGCATTGCCAAAGAAGCGTTGGCCATTGGGAGGTTGGGATCAAGCGTTAATGATTTTTGCAGATAGCTTTCGCTGTCGGCGCGACGGCTGTGCAAGAGCAAGTCGCCCAGATAAGCATCCGCCTCAGCCTCGGTGATGGGCGCTGCCTGCATCTCTTTTTCGACAACGAGTTTGCTCTCAAAGTGGCCGGTCAATATTGGATAGCGGTCGTGTTTGATATATTCACGCAGCTCTTTTTCCATACTTTCAAAGCTCACGGCAAAGGCTTGCTGAAAAGCTTGTTCCAGCGGCACATTGGCGGACAGCAGCTTAAGGAAATTGCCCATCTGCGGAACACGCTCACCATCTTTGCCGAGAATCCAGTAGTGCATCAGTGCCCACGACTCAGCATAAAAAATGCTTTGCTTCTCACGTTCATTGTAATAAGCAGATTTCTCGTCAACTCTAAACAGAGTGCGCAGCGGCAGCATTTTGTTTTCCCGCAACAGGTAAACATGGCTGCCGATGGGCGTGCCAAGTACTACTTTGGTGTCCTCGCTAATGCTGAACGTGCTGTAGTACTCAGCCAGTCCTTCATTAAACCAAAGGGGCACGTTTGGGCTGGTGTTGTTGATAAGCAGGTGTGTGTATTCATGAAAAATAACGCTAAAGGGATCCTGCTGGCCGCGCACCTCAGTGGTTAAGGTGATGTAATTGACCTCAGGGCCCGATTGAAAATACCCGGCGACATTCGGGTTGGGCTTAAAGGGACGGTAAGAATCATCACTTTTGAAAACTATCACAGTGGTAGGCACCGGAGAGCTATGAACTGCTTTAGGAAACAATTGCGAAAACACTTCGCGAAATTGTTCGAGCCGCATGCCAACCTGACGCATCTGTTTTTCGTTTGCATTGCCAATCAGCAGGAAATTTTTCGAGCGCACACTAAGCCAGTTATCTTTGGCGAGAACCGGCGAGCTCAATGACAGACAAAAGAGGAGAGTTGCGAGGACAAGAGTAAATCGCTTCATCTTAAAATTCCTTCCGTTTGAGGTTGAGGTCGCTTGCGCCTGAATGCTCTCACAGTGGTCCCGGCCTGAAGATTGAAGAGTCGGCCAGCCGGAACGCGTATTCGGCGACCAGCCACATGGACGCAGGTTGGCCATCTTTCATCGCTGGTTTGAATTGAATCTTGCACGCGGCCCTTATCGCATTCTCGGTAAGTCCGCCCGGCAATCCCTTCACCACCCTGATGCGCGACACTTTGCTATCGGCCGCCAACAAAACTTTCAAGGTAACGAAACCCTGAATGCCATTGCGTCGGGCCTCGCGGGTATAGTCGGGTTGCGGTTTTTTGGTTATCTGCGCGCGCACGTCGGCTTCTTTAGAAGAAACAATCTTCTCGGTTGCATCACCAGCATCAAGAATTCGCGCCAGACCAATATCATCTGTGCAACGGTAATCCTGATTTTTCTCGGCGGTAACTGGCGGCGGCTCGCGTTGCTCTGTCTTTGGTGATGGCGTTGCTTCCTCGACTGGGGCAGGAACAGGCGCGGTAACCGGCTTCGCACGCCGTCCTGATTGCGAGTAGGCCAGCGAACTAAAAACAAGAATTGCGGTGAACAAGATGCCGAACTTCATTGCGGGTGGATTGTAACAAGGGCCGGAAGAGTGGAAAAGACCCGGAACGAACCAGGACAGAACCACGCGCTGAATATGAAAGCGGGCCGCTCGAAAGAGGGCCCGCCTTTATTAGTTCAATTTACTTGTTGCCGCAATTACTCTTCGGGACCGGTGCAGGTTGGTCCATGCAACGCCGGTATTTTTTGGCTGATAACCGGATAGTTTGGAGCTTCATCGATATTGATCTGCGTCCAATGAGCATAGTTTTCCGGAACGTTTGTGTCGGCGAAAATTGCTTCTACCGGACATTCAGGCACGCAGGCATCGCAATCGATACAAGTGTCGGCGTTGATGTAAAGACGATCGGGGAGTTCGTGAAATGCTTCTACCGGACAAACAGCCGCGCAGTCGGTATATTTGCAATCAACGCATAACTCAACAACTACATAGGTCATTGGCGCAATAAGCTCCTTATCGAAGATGGCAAATAGTCATTCAGCAGGTAGCCGAATGTCAACAGAAAAAACGCAACTCGTGAATTGTAAATCGTGAATCGTAAATCGTAAGAGCGAAGAGCTAAGGGCAAAGAGCCAGGTGGTAAATAATTCAAGGCTAACAGTCTCTTAGGTCGGGAAGGGTGGTTTACCCCCGCTCGTTGAAATGCCACTCAAACAAAGCGGGGGCAAGCCACCCTTCCAAACCATGAGACATTCCAGCTTGAATCGTGAATCGTGAATCGTGATTAGTGTTGAGCATCATAGGAAGCGCGTTAGATAAAGCAAAGCACGTTCTATTTACGATTCACGATTTACGATTTACTAGTTAACTTCCTTCTGCTTCTTTTTTCTCGACACTGCCTGGTCCATTCACGGTCTTAGTCAAAACCGGATCACCCTGGTAGGTTACGTGCGATGGTCCCGAGACGGTTACTTCCAGTTGCTCAGTAACATTCACATCAACGCGCGCCACGCCTTTTGCTTCAACCACGCCGCGCGCTGCGCGCAATTTGTGCGCGTCAATTTTGCCGGCGCCGTTGGTATCGATATCCAGGAGCTTCGTTTCTCCGGCCACCCTGATGGTGGTTGCGCCATTGGCATCGATTTCAAACTTGTCGTTCTTTATACCGGCTATGTCGAGCTTGCCTGCTCCCGAAACTGAGACGCCTTCGAGATTAGGCAGCGAGATCGTGACTTTGATGGGATCGTTCACCGAGTAACTGCGATTGCTTCTAATGTGCAACACGCTGTTGGCAACTTCCGTAGTGATCAGCGGCAGCAGATTGTCGTCAGCTTCCACCTCAATGCTTTGCGGTTTTTGACAAACGACATCAATGTCGAAAGCGCCCTCCATCGCTATTGAGGTAAACGATGCAACTTCGCGCGTCTGTTTCACGCGGACGCCCGAGCCTGTGATCTCGTCGTGAATTTTGAAATGGCAGCCGGAAAAAAGAAAGATCAGCGCCAGCAACAAATGCGTTTTTCGCTTAGTGAAGACATGCATTGTATTTTGGGTCACCTCATTCCCACCTCAGCAATTGTTAACGCTGCGGCTCGTTGCGAGAGTACTCAAGCGTCCGGGTTGTGTTCTCAGTCACGCTCGGCATCGCTTCCGGCAAGCCGCGAGCCTGAGCGGCTTGCGCAGCGTGCAGCTCGTTTGGAATGGTCGCTGGTCGTGATAATGAAACTTGCTTGGCTTCTTTGCTGCCCGTGAGCTTCGACAACTGTCTGACCAAGAAGAATTCAATCATGCATACGATGAAAAAGGTGAAGAACATGAACATGCCAACCACGTCTTCGCCCAGGGCCGCATCTCGCTTTAGGGTGAGCGCCCCGCCCAGCATGATGCCGAGCCCGAAGGTTGCAATGAGCGTAATCGCGACTAAGAAAGCTGTGATGGCTCCCGTCTTCGTGGTTCGTTCGGTGCGCTCTTTCAAACTCGCGCCACAGCGATTACAAAAACTGAGACCCGGTGTGATGGTAGTGCCACAAGTTGAACAGAACATAATTAGTCCTTCCCGCGAATGTCTTGAAAAGAGTTTTCCCGCTAAGAGAAACGGCTGCGGCGGCCGGCAAGTTCCGCCATTTTCGCCCATTCTACATAGAGCAAAGAGTTTAGAGCAAAGAGCTGGGAGCAAAGGTAGGACAGACATTCCTGTCTGTCCAATCTTTCGAGAAAAACGGACAGGCAGGAATGCCTATCCTACTAACACTGTGCTCTTTGTCCTCTGCGCTGCACGAATTACAATTCAAGAGATGGCTTTGATCAGAAACATTTCCGATACGGCGCTGCTCGCTGCTGTTTATCGCGCCCGCGAGTCGGAACGGGCTGACCCGCTTTTCCGTGATCCATTTGCCCGCCGCCTGGCCGGCGAGCGTGGTGAAGAGATAGCGCGCTCGCTTGTTTTCAGCGAAAAAAATTCCTGGTCGTGGTTTGCGCGCACGTATGTTTTCGATGAGGTGATCAGCAAACAGATTGCAGCGGGCTGCGACATGGTAATTAACCTCGCTGCCGGACTCGACGCACGGCCTTATCGCCTGACTCTGCCGGCTTCCTTGAAATGGATTGAAGTCGATTTGCCAGAGATAACCGATTACAAGGAAGAACTATTAAAAGACGAACAGCCACGCTGTGCGCTCGAGCGCGTACGGCTTGATCTTGCTGACGTGCCAGCACGCCGCGAGCTGTTTGCTAAACTCGCCGCTGACGCGCGGCAGGCGCTGATCATTAGTGAAGGTTTGATAGTCTATTTGACGGCCGAGGCAGTAGGCGCGCTTGCAAAAGATCTCTCTGCCGAAAGATCGTCCAAGCACTGGCTGCTCGATCTTGCTTCACCGGCTTTGCTCAAGCTGATGCAAAAGAAGATGGGCAAACCGCTGGAGCAGGCCGATGCACCGCTGAAATTTGGGCCCGAAGAAGGGCCGGATTTCTTCAAGCCTTACGGTTGGCGGCTAATCGAAGCGCATTCGATGTTTCATACCGCTGGGAGATTGAAACGGCTGCCACTCATGTTTAGTTTTTTCTATCATTTGAACAAGTCGGAAGCATTTCAGGCAAAACGTCCCTGGAGCGGTGCCTGCTTGTTCGAAAACATTTCGAGAACCAATAACTAACAGCTGCCTGCTTTATGCTCCTAATAATCGTACTTGTTCGACTTGCCCTCAGCGTGGTGTTTAGCCTTGCTGGAGTCACCAAACTGATGGACCAGCCGGGCACGCGCGAAGCCGTGAAGAATTTCGGCGCGCCGAATGCAATTGCGCCCGCCATCGCTTTTGTTCTTCCTTTTATTGAGCTGGCGATTGCCGTCGGTTTGTTGTTCAGCGCGACGACCGTTGTTAGCTCAATCGCCGGGATCTTGCTTCTCGGCCTGTTTGTCGTAGCTATCAGCATCAACCTCGCGCGGGGCCAAACGCACGATTGCCACTGCTTCGGCCAACTCTATTCGCGTCCGTTGGGGTGGTCCACGCTGGCGCGCAACATCGTTTTCGCGCTGGGCGCCGGTTTTGTTCTCTGGCAAGCCGCACTCGCCGCTAGTCCGAACATTATCTCCACCCTGGCCACGCTCAGCGCTGCCGGCTGGGCGTCGATCGCCTTGGCAGTGGCGGTAATATTATTGGTGTTTTTCTATCTTCAGGAGCGCCATAGCAACGAGCTTGCCGCCGCTGTAACACCCAAAGGCTTGCCGATCGATTCCGTTGCGCCTGACTTTGAATTGCCTGCATATGACGGCGGGACGAAATCGCTCGCGCAGTTGCTCGAACGCCGCAAACCGTTGCTACTGCTTTTCACCAGTCCACACTGCGGACCGTGCATTGTGATCTTCAAAGAAATCAAGGAATGGCAAGAGGCACATCGCGATCAACTTACTATCGCTGTAATCACTCGCGGCACGGTGAAGGACAACTTCGTGAATGTAGCACGCAATAGCCTGGGCGAAGTGCTTTTACAAAAAGAACGGGAGGTTGGCGAAAAATACGGTGGGCTTGCAACTCCGACCGGAGTAGTAGTTAGTCCCGATGGTCGCATCGCCAGCCGTGTTGCCATGGGCGCCGACGAGATACGGGGACTCTTGAATAATGTGATTGGGAACGCCAACGGCTCCAGCCATCACCACCCGGCCGCAACTGAAAATCCAGAGCAGGAATTTGTTGGTGAAACTGCTCAGCCAACGCATTAAGAATCTGCGAAAGCCTCTGCCTTCTTTACTATTCCCACTTCGCGATTTACGATCTCCTCATGATTGGACGTCCCGAAGCAAACGAAGCTGCTCCCTATTACTCTCTCTACATCGATCGCATAACCAGCGATGACATCGTCGCCGTGCTCGAGGGCCAATTGGCGGAAACAATCGACTTTTTGCGGCCTATTTCCGAGGAAAAGTCGAGTTACCGCTACGCGGCCGACAAGTGGTCAATGCGACAGTTGCTCAACCACGTCAACGACACAGAGCGCGTTTTTCTCTTTCGCGCCTTCTGGTTTGCGCGCGGTTTTCCCGATGAGCTGCCAGGCTACGATCAGGATGTAGCCGCTGCGGCCGCCAATGCCGATGAGTTTTCCTGGGCCAGTCACATCGACGACTTTCGCGCCGTGCGCGAGGCTACGCTCAGCTTCTTCCGAAATTTGCCTGACGAGGCCTGGTCGCGCGGCGGTATTGCCAGCGGCAATAAAGTTACGGTACGCGCGCTCGCGTACATTCTCGCCGGACACGTCGCCCACCATACTGCGGTGCTCCAGGAAAAATATCTGACGAACACCGCGCGCGCTTGAACTAGTGATACCTGGGCGGAAAAGTCTTTCGATAACAAAATGAGTGACGATTCGCAAGACACTCGCATCCTTAGTCGCGACGAAATCGTCAACAGCGCGATCGTTCCCGGATCGATACTCCGCGAGCGCTACCGGCTTGATAGTGAAATCGGCCGCGGCGGCATGGGCATCGTTTACCGCGCCACCGATCTGGAATTGCATCGCGAAGTAGCAGTGAAAGTATTGCCGACTGCTACTTCCTCCACCGAAGCTCGCCAGCGCTTGCTGCGCGAGGCCCGCGCCGCCGCGGCGCTCAATCATCCGCACATCATTTCAGTTCACGACATTGGCGAGGCGAATGGCGCGCCCTTCTTTGTTATGGAACTCGTGCAGGGTCCCAGTCTCGCAAAAGCGCGGCCGACGGAACTGTCGCGCGTCGTCGATATCGCCTGCCAGCTTTGCGCCGCGCTGGAACACGCGCATGCCAACAGCATCGTCCATCGCGATCTGAAGCCCGACAATGTGTTGTTGTCCGTCTCGAGTGATAACGGCAGCGTGAAGCTGGCCGATCTCGGCCTGGCTTTGCCCGCTGACGGCGCGCGCATATCGCGAGCAGGAGTAATCGTCGGCACCGCCGCTTACATGGCGCCTGAGCAGGCGTTGGGCCAGGCAGTCGATGGTCGCACCGATCTCTATGCGCTGGGCGTTCTGCTTTATGAAATGACGACGGGCCGGCTGCCATTTATTGGCGACGATCCACTTTCAGTTGTCTCGCAACATGTACACGCTTCGGTTGTGCCGCCGAAGGTGCTGCGTCCCGATCTGCCGCGCGCACTTGAAGCAGTAATCCTGCGTTTGCTGGCAAAGGATCCGGCGCAACGTTTTTCAACTGCGGCGGAAACTGCGACTGCACTGCGCGATTCACTAACTGCCGAGGAAATAACCACTGACGAAGATGGTGCGGGCACGGTCGCGATTCTTGATGCGCTTTCGCGTGGTCGCCTGGTGGGCCGCGCGACTGAGCTCACCCAGGCCATCGAGCTTTGGCATCATGCACGCGAAGGCCATGGACACGCAGTACTCTTCAGCGGCGAGCCTGGCGCCGGCAAGACGCGGCTGGCGCGCGAAGTTACGATCCACGCGTCGGTCGATGGCGCAGTCGTGCTTTCTGGTGGTTGCTATGAATACGAAGCAACGACTCCATACCTGCCTTTCGTTGAAGCCTTTCGTCGCTTGGTGCGCGAAGAAAAAGACGATGCTGTGTTGCGCGCGAAGCTTGGGGATGCCGCGCAACAGATCGCGAAACTCGCGCCTGAAATTCAAACTCGGCTTGGTCCTTTTCCCGAGCGCGCAGAGCTGCCGCCGCATGAAGAGCGGCTCCTCTTTTTCGACGCGGTCGTTAAGGTTTTTGTAAATCTTGCCGGTCCAAAGGGCCTGCTGTTTTATGCGGACGATTTGCACTGGGCGGACCGCAGCACGCTCTGGCTGCTGGGCCATTTGTTGCGCCAACTGCGCGAGGAGCGCGTGCTCATCCTTGGGGCTTATCGCGAAACTGAACTCGACCGGGCGCACCCGTTGGCCAAATCATTGGTTGACTGGAATCGCGAACGGCTGGTGACGCGCATCGCGCTCAAACGTTTTGACGCGGCCGAAACTTCGGCGCAACTCGGCGCGCTGCTCGGCGAAAGCGTCAGCGGAGATTTCACCGCTGCCGTGTTTCGCGAGACCGAAGGCAACCCTTTCTTCGTTGAAGAAGTGCTGAAGGCGCTAATCGAAAAGGGTTCAGTGCGCCGCGAAAGTGGCCGCTGGCAACGCTGCGATGTCGATCAACTCGTCATTCCGCAAAGCATGAAAGAAGCCATCGGCAGCCGGCTTGATCGTGTTAGTCAGGAAGCGAACGAAGTCTTGCGTGCAGGTGCCGTGCTGGGAAAAACGTTCACTTTTGCCGAGTTGCAATCAGCGTCTGGAGAGCAGAGTGAAGATGTGCTACTTGACGCGTTGGATGAAGCAGTCGCCACGCAACTGATCAACGCCGATCGCAGCGAGTCCTTCACTTTTACTCACGACAAGATCCGCGAAGTGCTCTACGAGGAACTGAATCCGATTCGCCGCCGCCGTCTGCATCGACAGGCCGCCGAAGGTTTGGAACGCACGCACACCACGGCGCACTACGCTGTTGAAAAGTTGGCCCATCACTACATTCAGGCCGGCGATTACGAGCGCGGCCTCAACTATGCGAAGCAGGCCGCCGCCGAAGCTGAGCGTGTTTTTGCTTTTGACGAAGCGATTGCAGCTTACGGTCGCGCGCGCGACTGTGCTGAGGCGCTGGGATTGATCGACGAGCAACTGGCCCAGGAAGAGGCGATGGGGAAATCGTACCTGCTGCATGGCGACCTGATTCCCGCCAGCGAGCATTTTGAACACGCACTTGCTCTCACTACCGAACCGGCTGTGCGCGCACGCTTGCAATGTCAGGCGGCTGCGTCGCTGGTAGCAACGGGAAACCCGCGTGGGCTCGAACACATACGCGAAGCGCTGGAAGTGTTAAATGCGGAAACGAATCCGTTGGAGACGGCTAACGCTTTATCTATTGAAGGGCGCTTTCATCACCTGGCCGGCCGTCATGGAAAAGCAATCGAGCTGCTTGAGCGCGCGGCGACTTTGGTTGCGCCAACAGCAGCGGCAGATAATATTTCAACGTTTGCGGCCTCCGCGATTTCGCAGATTTATGCATATCTGGCTGGCGGGTATCAGCACTCCGGCCTCTATGATAATGCCGATCGTTGGGCACGCCGAACAATAGAATTTGGCGTTGCTCATAACATTCTCTTTGCTCAGGCGATTGGGTATGAGTTTCTCGGCGAAGACTCAGTGCACAAAGGGGAGTATCAAAAGGGTCTTGAATACGCAGCGCATGAGCTTGAGATTGTAGAGAAGCTACACTCGCGCGAACGGCGCGCGTGGACATATCTCGTTTCCTCGTTGTCTTCGCTTCACGGCGGGGATCTTGAAACGGCAGAGAAGGAGTTTACGGAAGGAATCGCGCTGGCGGAGTCAGTTGGTGAAGTGCGGGTGGCGGCGTTGATGAAGGGAAACTACGCCGTGTTGCAAGCTCTCCGCGGACGATTTGACGAAGCGCTGCAAACAGCGCTGGAAAATTTCGAGCAGGCCGAAGCCTCCGGACTTCTCTATTCGCGCTTTGAGGGCCACCGCTGCCTTGCGGAAGTAAGACGTCAGCGCGGTGAGTTGGATGAAGCCGAAGCAGTGTGTGTGAAAGCTTTTGAGGTGGTTTCTAAAACGGAATCGCGCGTGAGCCGCTTGTGGCTTGGGCCACTCTATATCGGCATATTGCTCGAGTCGGCTAAAACTGCCGCAACCGCAGGCAAGGTAGAAGAATCTGAGGCGAAGCGTGCAAAAGCGAAAGAGCTGGTGGCTCGCTATCAGAAGCTGGTCGACACTTGCCAGTCGCCGGGCTTTTCGCGCGAGGCCGCGCGGCTGGCAACGCTTGTCGCTTAGTCGCAGCGTTTCTGAAAATCATTGACTTCGCTTCCGGTTAGGAATAGATTGCCGCCATTCCCCCAGACATAATCAACTTAATTCTTTGAGGAGCTAAAATATGAAAAGATTTTTCTTCGCTTTAGCGCTGTTGGCAACTATCAGTTTAGGCGGCCTGGTAATCGAAACTGCGTCCGCTCAGAACACGAACTCCAGCACGACCATGAATAGCAACATGGGCAGCATGCGCGGCCGTCATCATCGCCGTGGACATCATCGCCGCCATCGTCGCGCTCGTAGGGCCACTGGCAACGCCAACATGTAACCGGCAACTTCAATCGCGAGTGACAGAGGAAGCCTCGCACGCGGGAGGCTTTTTCTTTTTTGCCGACCCTCAAGCGACACGCTGTCATCCATTTTCTATTCACGATTGACTAACGTCCTGCTGCGATCCTAATTGCTAGTTTCACTACCGTAAGCTACATTCATTCATCCCCCGCAAAATTCAGTCCCCGATAGTCTGTGCCGATTGAGTCTCAGGAGATCTGCAAGTCGAATTATGTTCACACGGAAACCGAATCGCGCTCAATTACTCCGCGTCGCGAAGGCGACGATTTTCATTTCGCTTTTGCTTGCGGGTTCGCCCAGCGTCCATTCGCAAACTGCGGCCGACCGTTCTGAGTCAGAACGTTCAGACAAACTAACCGGCGGCCATATTGAAACCGCGGACTTTGAGCCGAACCAGCCGGACATTCGCTTGACGTTGAATGTGCCGTCGTTTCGTTTGACGCTTTGGCAGAACGGCAAGGAGGTCAAGTCCTACTACGTTGGCGTCGGCATGAAGGACTATCCCATCTACATTGGCCGGCGCGAGGCGGCTGAGATAATTTGGAACCCGGCATGGATACCGCCGGCCAGCGATTGGGTGAGCAGTCATAAAGGAGTTCGGCCCGGAGAGGTCATTAAGGCCGGCGACCCGCGCAACCCGCTCGGCAAACTAAAGATTCCCCTTGGCGAGAGTTACCTCATTCACCAGGCGGCGAGCACAAACGATGTCGGCGATCTGGTTTCGCATGGTTGTGTTCGCGTGCTGCGTGCGGATCTTTACGATCTCGCCGAGAAGATCATTGCCGCGCGTAGTGTGCCAATCTCGTCAAAAAGAATTGCCGCAGCCAAGCGCGGTTTCAAAATACTCGACGTGCGTCTCGATGAACCACTGCCGGTTGATATTAGCTACGACACGCTCGTGGTCGAAGGCGGTGTGCTGCACATTTATCCGGACGTTTACGATCGCGGCATGAATCGTCCCGCTCGCCTGCGCGCGGAGCTTGTGTCATCGCGCGTCGATGTTTCAAAACTTGACGACGAAACCATGAAACAGATGCTGTCGCAAGTTACAAGACGCGCGCAATTTGTCGTTGAAACGCGCAGCATCGAGCAGGGCCGCGCGCTCGAAGATGGCCAACAGCTGCCGCTGATACCGAAGAAGAAGGCAGTAGGCAGTAGACAGAAAGCAGTAAGCAGCAAGCCGTAAGCAATACTCAGCACTCAGCACTCACTTGGCACCTCAGTTCGCTGCATAAACTCTTTCATAAACTAAAAACGCAGCACTTCACATCAACTCTGGACGACAGACGAAGTTTGTGCAGAATTGGGTTTTGCTTCACCCTGAAATGCTTCAATCCTGAAAGGCAACTGTGTCTTAAGGAGTTTGATATTGCGAAATGCAACATCAAAGAGAGCGAGAAGCGCAGGCGACAACGCTTGCACTCAACAACGATGCGATCATACCCGCTAGATGAATCCGCGACCTGAACTCACCGCCTCTAAATGAAAGGCACGCTCATGAGCGAAGTCAAACTCAACCTTGTCGACGCAAAACGAGTTCTGCACGGCACCATACACGGCTCAGTAGCCGATGTCTGTGTGGCCGCACTGTCTGCCGAACCCGAAACGATTGAAGAACTGGAAGCCGCGCTCGCGCGTTACATCAAACCGCGTGACACAGATGGTTACTTCAACTGGTTCTCTTCAATTTACTGTCCCACGAACTCAAGTCCGACCAACTTTGGTTTGTCATCTGACAGATCCGAACCGATCCGTGACTTTCGCGCTGCACTCGATACCGAACATTGGGACGCAGGCATCGTGATCATCGATCTTGCGGCCCGCATCGTCGCCAGTGACTCTTTGTATTCGCAACCTGGCCCGGAAGGCGAAGTGTTTTATCACGACGGGCAGGCGTTAACTGACATCCCCATCTTGTATCGCGTGCCGGCCGACTGGTTGTTTGTTAACTCGGTGGATGCCTATCAATGGTCGCGCGAACGGCGGCTTTGTGAGCGCGCAAACAAACCCGCGTGCGACTTCCGTCCGATATTATTTGGCCGTCCCTTGCTTCGTTTTATTGTCAATGCCTACCTTTCGCTGCCGGTCGAACCGCCCACCGCATTGATCTCGCCCGCCGACTTGGCTACGGATGATAACGGGGCAGACCAGGACCGCTTAGCGAACGAGATAAGCACCATTCATGCGCGCTGGCTGCTGACTCCGCGTGACGATCTGCGCGGCCAGTCTCCGCGCGAGGCGTTGCTTGCGCGTCAGGATTTTATCGAGTTCGATTTGCACACGCGTTCGCTACAATGGAGTCTGCAGAACGAAGGCCCACCATGTTTAGCTCAAGATTCCTTTGCTTATCGCTTTGCAGCCTTTGGCACACACGAGTGGATTCTTTACTACGACCTGGTGCGCCACTTGCTTCACTGCCTTTTCGAGTTGCAGCCAACCGCCGACGTTGGCCGCGACGAGGACGTAAACCAATTGCTTACGACGCTTGATCAGATCAAAACCGACTGGCTGGAAAGTCCGCAAGCGGATCTCGACGGACACATTCCCGCCATCCTCATCGACAACGAACGTAAACGTCTCCCGCAGGCGCTGCGTGCACGCGACATGATCGTCGACGACGATTGTCCCATGTGCCAGATGTTCGGAGACGAGACCAGCCCGCTGGGAATGGGCGTAGGTTTTTGGCATCTCGACGGATCAAACATGGACGACGACTTTGCGTTCTCGTTTTTCAAAACGCGTCAGGAGTGGGAAGTTGAGAACCGCCGCCGCGAGGAGTTTAGTAGAGAGTTCGATCGGAAGTGGGCAGAACGCAAGCAGCTGATTGCGCGCGGCGAACCGCTCGCGCCTGATCCATTCTTCGATCCTGAGCCATCGGACTTCAAAACCACTCTGATTGGCGAACGTGTTTATCTTGAGTCTGGCGAACGGGACACTGACGCACCAGAAACTTATACAAGTGAGTCCGATGATTCCGATAACACCGACTCTAACTAGCCGCCGCAAATGTGATGCTAAACCCTCGAACAGTTAAGCCGCCGCTCTGACCTTACACCGGATCGGGCCAGCAAATCGTCGCCGCCCACATCAAATTGAACGTTCATCTTTAGTGCTTATCAATAACATTATCCCGATCTTCGCTGGTAATCGCCCGTTTCGGAGTTCCCTGTTTACTCACCACCGCAATCTGTGCAATGCTGTAAATCAACGGATCTCACCATACCCGGGTCAACGTCGACCACAATTTCGTTCGTGCCCCAACCGACAATTCCGATCTCGAGGAGGGACGCGATGAAGCTGTGCTCACAATGTGAATTCATTTATGAGGATAATCAGGAACGTTGCGACATGGACGGGGCTGAACTCGTCTATGAGCCCACGCTGGAAGGCGCTTTCCAAACGGCGTTGGAAGCGAAGTCGGAAAGGGAGCGACCCGCGAGGTTGATCATTCCCTTAACAAGATCGCCGCAACCGGAAACTGCAGCCGCGCGTCCCAATGCTGTCAGCAGGTTCCCGTTACAAATCGCGGCCGGCATTGTATTGGCGGTTGTTGCCTTCGTGGCTTTCTATACTTTGCCGCGTCTGTTTCACAGCAGAGCACAAACTTCGAGGAACACTCTCGAAACTTCCCACTCGTCAGCCGCTATATCTGGTGCGCCTGTCACTTCGGACAAACCTGAAACCGCAAACGCGAAATTTGAAACTCCTCCGTCATCAGACAACACTCAAAGTCGAAACGCGAGACGCGAAACTTCTCTTCCATCAGACAAGTTCGAAACTTCAAATTCGAAACGCGCAACCCCAATCCCAGCATTGCCCGGATTGAAACCATTGCCCCGTTTGAAACCATTACCAACGCTGAAGCCAATACCCAGGTTGGCCGACCGCAGCCGGTCGGTAAGCGCCGGCAGAAAAACCATCGTTGTGAACACTAGCACCAACACGAAAAAGGAATCGCGCTTTGGATCCTTTCTGAAAAAGACCGGACGAGTATTATCGAAGCCGTTTAAGCCGTGAATTCGTAAACGACAGAAGTCAGAGGTCAGAGGTCGGAGGTCAGAGGTCGGAGGTCAGAGGTCGGAGGTCAGAGGTCGGAGGTCAGAGGTCAGAGGTCAGAGGTCAGAGGTCGGAGGTCAGAGGTCGGAGGTCAGAGGTCGGAGGTCAGAGAGCATCTAGTAAAACCGACTTCTGCCGATCTCTGACCTCTGACTTCTGATCTCTGACTTCTGACCTCTGTCGTTTTCACTGCTTTCCGCTCTTTCCATCCGTAGATTCCACTAACTCTGCTTTCAGGTGTTGCGTCTTCCCACTGCTAACGATTTTCGCTTCACGGTTGGCGGCTCCCACTTCCTGGTTCTCGACACCCGGGGGATGCATGGCCACGCGCGTGACTCTGTAAGAAATCGTGGCCGGGAATGCAAAAGGTCGCACCGCCTCGATCGTCACTTTCACCGGAACGGAAATCAGCGACTGCGACCCCAGCGATGGCCGCGGTTCAAGTGTCGCGAAGGGAAACTGAAAACTGCCGGTGAGAAAACCGGATATCTCTCTCGTGTAGATCGCCTGATTGTCGCTGTCGAGAAAAGTCACATGAAAGTTGCTGCCATTGTTGCGGCCGTTGGACCAGCGCAACTCCAGCGCCACCGGCTGACAATCGACCACGCTGATGGGGATGTCAAAGCTCTCGCCTTGTTGACGAAAACTGTGGGAGCCGGAAGTCTGTGGCGGCGGATCCGTGCAGGTCTGCGCGTACGCGCTCGAGGCGCATACAAGGAAGAGTCCGGACCAAAGTAAAGTTGAAAATGTTACCCGGAAACGGTAAATGGTGCCGGCTGTCTGCTGATGGCTATTTACTGTTTGCTTTTTCATTGCACACCTCTCCAAAAAAGTTGCGAGACTGCGTTGGGACGTTGGGACAAGTGTGAATGAGGGTTTGGGGCTGGACTTACATCCTAACTAGATCGCACGGCGATACGCAAGAAAATCTAAATAGCCAGTGGGTCAGTTTGATGTCCGATAAGCTTTAGCTTGTCGTAACGCCGCGACAAACTAAAGCTTATCGGACAACTGAACGTTTTTTCGTTGTCCGTGCCGGCCAATGAATGTATCTTGTATTTGGCTTTCATTACGGTTCCAACCCCCCGACGCGAACCGCTTTCCTTTCCGCGCAATGCCCCTGACAACTTAGTTCTTCGAGGAGCCTGGCTATGAAGCGCTGTTCACAGTGTGAGTTTACCTTTGACGACGAGCAAAAGTTCTGCGACTTCGACAACACGGAACTAGTTGCGGTCACAGAGGCGCCGCCGATCCGCGTCTCACGCGCGCGGCATCTGGTGCAATCGCCTTTTCCCCTGGCGCTGGTGATGATTGCTGGGGTGTTAGTAAGCGCGCTGGTTATCGGCTATTACGAGTCAATGGATCAACCCAATCTCAACGTTAGTTCGAACACCGCCCGCAGTTCCGGCACAACAGTGATTCCCCCGGTTCAGGTTGATACGCGCGGTCAGGCGAAGAGACCACCTGACAGGCCGACAACCATCACGACGCAGCGGCGTATCGCAACCGTCCAGGGGTCTGCTGCAATGCCTGCTTCGATGATCACGTGGCCGTCAGAAAAATCTCACTCGCGATCCTCGCGCTCGGTATATGGTCCATCCAACGCCCAACTGGCAGCGACGAACACCAGGCACAGAAAAGCTAACAGCTCATTGGCAACCAGGAATCAGAAGAGATTGGGATCACCCGAACTGGTTCAAGAGCGGAACAGTACTGCCCGGCTAGCTAATGGGAAGTGCGCCGCAGCTACGCTGGGATGCAATGGCGCCAGGAATGACACTGAATCCATGCATCATGCGAAGGACTCAAAGCTTGTTGCCTTCCTGAAGACGACCGGCCGCCTGCTGAAGAGGCCGTTTGCCTTCTGACTGGCTCAAGGTGTGACTCGCCTCCGGCGTCTGGAGGTCGCGATACCTTAACTGTTTCCGATCCGTGCTTATCAGCGGTAATCTGCTGCTAAGATCTTTCCTCCGATTTTCGATTCACGGCTTTCTTTGGAGTGCGGCGGCCTGACGCCGCTTTGGCCCTTCGAACGAGATCACCCACCCGCTACCCCGACGAGTCGGGGTACTGACAAAACCGATTTACGATTCGTGGCTTTTCACCATGGGTGTATGATGCGCGCAAATCCGCCCCAAACCGGAGGAGCTAACCATGATTCCTCGAAACTTTTCTCGGCACATTATTCTTGCCTTATGCTTTGGTTTCATAGCTCTGGATTCTGCCATTCCGGCGCGGACTGAAAATGCCCCCGTTCCTCAAGGTGCAAACCACATATTCACAAAGGCCTTTTGCTCCTCAGAGCAGGACCAGCCGGTTGTCTACTTCAGTAAGACTTTCGATGTAGACATCACTATGCCAACTATTGAAACGCAGCCGCTCGTCAATGGCTTCATAATTCATCTGAAGGAAAAGTACGACTACCAAACCAACGCTAACTATCCAGTCGTGTGTCCGCTTTTCAAAACACTTGCCGAAGCAGAAGCGACCAAACGGAAAATGCAGGCCCAGGTGCAACCAACGGCGAAACAGATCATTGAAGTTGATTGGATACCCCCCGCCTGGGCGCAACCATTGCAGTCCCCGGGTGGACCCGGCTTCTTTCCCCAGTCGCCACCGATCCCTACTCATACATACTGCGCAGTTGGCCACGACGACACAATGTACTTCAGTGACGTATTCGACACCGTTAGCACGCAGAACTATCAGGCGTTGGGCAATGCGTTCAATGACTTTCTTCGTAAACGTTATGGGTTCGAGCTTCAGGTCGATGCTCCGTGCACCCCACTGAATACGGTGCGTGAGGCGGAACGAAATCTTAAGGCGCGAGTCGGAGGCGTGCGTGCGAACAACCACAAAGCGGTCGAGACTGGGTGGAAGTTTGACCCAACTAACGTGGCGAGCGCGAGCCCCAGGTCAAGACCGACGCCGAAAGTTGACGACGATCCAGAACCACCACAAAAGCAACCGCGGCCAGCGCCAGCAACAGACGCTCGTGACTTTGCTGCGAAGGAAGCGCAGGCCGCCTTAACGATTTGCCAGAATGACCGTGTTATGTCCGGCGCGTTTGATTGTTACCGGGTTCACCGTGTGGTTTATAACTACCGCATTGCACACGCCGGTGCAGTTAGCCCGGAACGGGCTTCCAGCGATGGTGTCTTGGCAACCGGAGCTTTTTGTGTGGGCTCACGATCTTCGTCATCCGTGGGTCTCGCTACCGGCTGAGACCATCCGAGCGACACTCTGAGCGCGACACCAACACCACTGGCCAGTTTTTTCGAAGGCGATAAGTTTGATTGCGCAGTCTGCATTATAGACTTGCATGCGAAGTTCTGGGCGGAGTCGAAGGCGCTAAACGCGGGGCTCGCGGTACCCGCCGCCAAGTGCGCCGCCGACAAGTTCATCCCACTGCTTCACGCCAAACCTTATCCGACTCGCACCAAAGAACCTATGGACGCCGCCATAAAAGCGTGCCGGTAAAGGGCGGAAGGCAGAGGTCAGAGGGCGGAGATCAGAGGGCAGAGGACAGAGGTCAGAGGGCGGAGGTCAGAGGTCAGAGGTCAGAGGACGGAGGTCAGAGGTCAGAGGACGGAGGTCAGAGGACGGAGGATAGAGGTCAGAGGGCGGAGGTCAGAGGGCAGAGGGCGGAGGTCAGAGGGCAGAGGACAGAAGTTTGAAATGCTGTTTGCTGACTATTCACGATTCACGATTCACGATTTACGATTTACGATTTACGATTCACGATTCACGATTTACGATTCACGATTTACTCCTCGGAGGCAAACATGAAAGCATCCACATCCATCCTGGCTCTTATTCTTGTTCTGGCAGTCGCCGTTTCCTGTCGCCTCGTAGAGAACCTCGGCGGCAACCCCAAGGCCGGAACCGTTAGCAGCTTGTGGCCCGACGTGCCGCCGCTCGCGGGTGCGACGAAAGCTGACCTCGAAATCCCGCTCGGCGCGCGCCTGGCGATCCGGGCCCTGATGCAAGGCAAGATAAACTTCATTGCCTTCACCACCGACCAGAGCCCGCAAGATGTGCAAGCCTTCTATTCAAACGATCGCATGAAAGCTGCCGGCTGGACTCCCAACGATAAGGGTTGTGTTGGCGACACAGAAGACAAAGACAACAGCGGCGCCGTCTGCTTCTATAAACGCAAGAATGGAACGATGGAGGAAGGGCTGGCGATCATTTTGGCCCAGGATGAAAAAACAAAGAAGACAGAAATCTTTTACGCCCGCATCGAGCTGCCGGAACCGAGTCCGTCCCCTCGATGAGGTCGGAAGTCAGACGTCAGAGGTCGGCGGGCTTGACGCCGAAGGCGTTCGATAACTTAGCCCGGGGTAAGCATAGCGCCACCCCGGGAAACAGTCCCACAAAACAATTTCGCCGACCCTCGACGGGTCGGCGACCGTTTTCTCCGTTCTGTGTAATCTGTGGATGGTCTCGACTTCCAGCTGCTTGCTGTTTGCTGTCTGCTGTTTGCTCTTACGTCACTGCGCGATCGGTGATCTCCAGGCCTCGATCAATGATCGCGAATGCCTCGCGCAACTCAGCTTCAGTGATGCACAGCGGCGGGTTGGTGAAGAAGGTATTCCAGCGCACAAACGTGTATAGCCCTTCCTGACGAAAGAATTTTCCCAGCGCCTGCATTTCGGCGGAACTGCCGTTGAAGGGCGCCATCGGCTCGCGTGTCTCACGATTCCGTACCAACTCTACTATTCCAAAGAGCCCAATGCTGCGCGTCGCGCCCACTGACGGGTGACGACTCTGCAAATCCTCGAGCAGGCTGCGCAGCAACTCGCCCCTGCGCCGCGCGTTTTCGATCAGCTTGTCTTCTTCGTACACGGCGATGGTCGCCAACGCCGCAGCACAAGCGAGCGGGTGACTGTTATAAGTAAGACCGCCGTAAAAAACATTCTTCTCGAAATGATCGGCGATGTGTCGTCGCATCCCGACCGCACCAAGTTGCACGTATGCGCTAGTCAGTCCCTTGGCCATCGAGATCAGATCGGGCACGACTTTCCAATGGTCCACCGAGAACCACTCGCCGGTGCGGCCAAAGCCTGCCATCACTTCATCGGCGATCAGCAGGATGCCGTACTTGTCGCAGAGCGCGCGCAATCCCTGCATGTAACCATCTGGTGGAATCAGGATGCCGTTAGTTCCCACAACGGGCTCAACAATGATCGCCGCGACCGTCTTCGCGCCTTCGAGTTCAAGAATCTCTTCGGTGCGTGCCAATACTTCTTCAGTCGTGTCTGATCCTTTTTGAATGCCGTGATAGAAGTCGGGAATGCGAAACACGCCGGGGATGCCCGGCTCGGCCGCCCAGCGGCGCGGATCGCCGGTCAGTGTTAGAGCGCCCGCCGTACCACCGTGATACGAGCGATAGCGCGCGCCAATCTTGTGACGCCCGCTAAACAAGCGTGCGATGCGAATAGCGTTCTCGTTTGCCTCGGCGCCGCCGTTGGTGAAGAAGAAAGCATCGATGTCGCCGGGTGTGATTTCTGCAAGCTTCACACTCAGTCGCGCGCGTACCTCAGTGGCCATGAACGGATTGGCATAAGGAAGCACCGCGGCTTGCTGCTGAATAGCGCGCACCACTCGCTCGTCGCCGTGTCCGATGTTCACGCACATCAGTTGGCTGTTGAAGTCGATGAAGCGCTTTCCCTCCGGCGTCCAAAAGTAGATGCCCTTCGCGCGCGCAACCGGAATCGGATCCACCGCCGCCTGCGCGGACCATTCAAAGAGCGTGTGCCGCCGGCAGAGTTCGACAATCTCGTCGCCAGTCATAGTTTCAGAAGTTGTAGTCATACTCCGGAATGTTACTCGTTGGTCTAATGGTATTCAATGGGTGTTGCAGGATAACTTTCATTGTCCTAAACAGCTTCCTCACCCTCAAGCGTTGATAGACGAACAGAGTACCGAGTATTATTCTCCCATGAGCAAGACTGAGATCTTGGACGAAATTCTCAAGCTGAATCCCGAGGAACGCCGCGAAATCCGCTTGAAACTTGCCGAACTGGACGGGGATGAGTGGCTGGATGACGACGACCCTCTTACTGAGGAGCAGAAGGCAATGCTGGAAGCTCGCTTGGCGGACATCGAGCAGCATCCCGAGAAGTCCATTCCCTGGGAAGATGCTAAGCGGCGAATCGAAGAGCGGTTAGGAAAGTGAATTATCGTCTGCTGATTCGGCCCGACGCGATCGACGATATTGAAGTTTCCGCTAAATGGTACAACGATCAGGAAGCCGGCCTTGGAGAGATTTTACCCGCACAGTTCTTGAAGCTATCGACAGTTTACCAACCAATCCGCTGATTCACCGTTTGCGAGATCCGCGCCGAAATGTTCGTTGGCTTTTAACTCATCGGTTCCCCTACCGGATCGTTTATCAACTGCGCGGTGATGTCATCATCGTCTTTGCGGTTATTCACGCGGCACGCCACGAGCGAGAGTGGAAAGGCCGCGTATTGAATCGATAAGGCGCGCGCAGCGCGTCCAGTCGTTCCATTCACGATTCACGATTTACTCTCTTTCTCTTACCTGTCACCCGTCACCTGTCACTCGTCACCTATATGTTGAGCTAAATCCGTTTCGAGACTTATAATACTGGCTCCAGCGTCAACAATTGAAATGCAACTAGCCTCGAGGTGCGACTATGAAACTCCACGTCGCTTATCGACTTCGTGTCGTTCTTTCCCTAATTAGCGTCACGACCTTGTTCGTCTCAGTCATCTCTGCCCAAACGACGAGGCGAAGTACAGGCAAACGCTCAACTAACAATGTCCGCGGCCGCGCAGCCAACACATCCCGCGACCGCACACTAATAATTTGTCAGGGTGTGTCGGTGCCCGCCGGGTACGCGATCATTACCTATTTGACTTCGACGGCATGTCCGCACGGCGCGTATGTCCTCAAGAAGCAGGATCCATACTCTGAGAGTATCGCGGCGCGCTACGCAAAACCGCAGCAGTCACCATCCACACAAGCCGGCGACACTCACGCGGCGACCTCCAATTCATCAGGTTCGTCGCAAACTTCCCCGTCGGCCGCAGCGTCGGGCGCCGGAACAAATGGCGTGGATCCGTTTGTGACTGCGTCCGTGTGTAATGTGACAGGCTCTCGGCCCGTCGCCTCAACGCCACCATTATCAAAAAGTACTGCTTCGACGCGGTCCTCGGACCCGGGTTCACGCCCACGGCGTGTCGCCGTCTCAGCATCACGCAACGACGTCGCTATCGTAGAAGATCCACCAGAGCGACCGGCGCGCGCACCACAATGGGCCGGCACACCTCCAACGGCGTCGCCGTCAGCTGCCTCCGCAGCAGCGGTTGTTGACCCTGGGCCTGAGGAGGTGGCTGAAGGCGATGTGGTCCGCGTCAACACTAGTCTGGTCACAGTTCCAGTCAGTGTGTTGGATCGCCAGGGCCGCTTCATCCCTGACCTCCAGCGCGAAGACTTCCGTGTTTTCGAGAACGGCGTCGAACAATCGATAGCCTATTGGGAACCCGCAGATAAACCCTTCACGGTTGCACTTCTGCTTGATACCTCGCCGTCGACCGCATTTCACCTGTGGCAGATCAAGGAAGCGGCAATAGCTTTCGCAAAACAACTACGTCCGCAAGACCGCGTCCTAATCGTGAGCTTCAATGATCAAGTACTGCTGTTGACCGAGGTAACAAATGATATGAACGTCATCAGCGCGGTCATTGAGCAAAACGCCAACATGGGCAACGCGACGAGGCTCTATGACGCGGTGCATCTTGTAATCAAGGAGCGTTTGAACAAGATCAAAGGCCGGAAGGCGATCGTGCTCTTCACCGACGGCGTCGACACTGCGAGCTTTCAAGCAGATTACCCGAGCACGATGCGTGAAGTGGAAGAGCTGGACGCGTTGATCTATCCGATTCAATACGACACGACGGATTATCTGCGGGCGATGCAGAGTGTGGGCCAGGGGAGCACAACTGTGGTGACGACCACGAGCAACGGACCGTTTGGCATTGGCACTTCCACTTCGAGAGTGACCTATAGCACGCCGCCCGTCACTGGCCCGAATGGTGGTCCGCTACCGGGCGCAACTCAAGCGGATTATGATCGCGCAAATCAATATCTGCAGGCCCTGGCCGATAAGACCGCAGGCCGGCTTTATCGCGCCAACGACACCACCCAACTGGCAGAAGCGTTTTCCCGGATAGCTGAGGAACTACGCCGGCAATATAGCCTTGGCTATTACCCACAGGACAGTGACGCAAGCAGCCCCGCTCGCCGCCAAATTAAGGTGCGAGTAAACCGACCGAACGTTGCAGTGAAAGCGCGCGACGGTTACGTGCGCTCGGCCCCACCCAGCGGCACACAGTAATGCCAGAGATCAGAGGTCAGAGGTCGGACGTGAGGAGTCAAAGCTCATAGGTCGGCGTCAGAAGTCAGCGCGCGTCTATCCTCTCTCGCACTAGGAAAGGGAATGAGAGGGCCTGACGATTTACGCTTTACTTCTCTGCTTTTAGCTCTTCTATCTACGATTTACGATTCACAGCGCTCGCTGTTTACCGTTTGCTGTTAACTGTTTCTTATCTATTTACGATTTACGGCTGTTAACTCAGATTGGCGATAGTGTTAACGTGAACGACCGTTACGCAGAGAGTTTCCGGTAGGCAGAATTTTTGCGGCTTTGGGTGGCAACTGGATGGGCACGAAATATTTCGACGGATAAAGATAATCTTCGCCAGTTTCGTCTATCACGCGAACGTATTGACGAGCGTCCGCACGATCATCAGGCACCACTGCGTAGACTTTGCGAACTTCCAGAGATTCTGGATAGCCGCCGTTGTCAATGCACAGAACGTACGGATTTGTTAAATGCTCTGCTGTCATAAGCTCATGAACACTCGGCGTCTTTCTCGCGCGGGCGGCGGTGCTCAGGCAATTCTTTGCTGGTTCTGGTCATTGGTGAGGAATCGTTAGCACGCTTCGCACTAGCGCGCCTCTCGCTGCCTGGGTGGCTTTCGGTGAACTGCGCGGTTTTGCTTTGTCAGATCAACGATGCGGTTGTCCCGGATAACATACACCGGGGTTCCCGTTCTGGCTCCGAGTTCCCTGGCGCGTCGGGCTGCTCTGCGCAGCGCTCGTAAAGTGGCGCCAGTTTCGCGATCCTCTGCGCCATTTGGATGCCGACTCATCGATTGCCTCCCACTGATATTAATCGTGGCGTGATGCCTGAATTATCGTACCACTCCCACCTATTCACCAAGGCAGAGTAGAGTTCCCTGAAATTGCGCGAACTGCGATCAAACCGTGGTTGTCTTTCTATTGACCATTTACGATTCACGATTTACGGCTCTTTGCTGTTTACTGTTTGCTTTTCTCAGAACGGATAGAACCACGCAGGCTGAGGATGGTTCTTCGGTTTGATCATAGGCTTCAGCCTTTTTGGTTTCGCCAAATGCCAGTAGTACTCACCACGTTTGTATTCGCAACCAACAATTTCAACCGTCCCTACCAGTACTCCAATTGGCAAGTCCCCGGGCTTCATCCCTATATCTTTCCAGGACCGCTCAGTGTGAGGCTTCTTGCTCGCGTAGATGTAAACGCGCTCGCGCTTTTTCGTAAACATGCTTCGATATTCAATCTTCTTCTTGCCGCGCATCACTTGCTCGGCGTTTGGTTGTCGAAGACTGAGTGCAGACATTCGTTTCATAAACAAGTTATCCAGTCATTCCAGCTTCCTGGAAACTGAAATACCCTTTCTTGCTCACGATAACGTGATCAAGTACGCGGATGCCGAGAATCTTTGCCGCCTCGACTAACTGCTTCTGAGTCCTGACGTCAGCATCGCTCGGTTGAAGATCACCCGAAGGGTGGTTGTGAGCGAAGATGACCGCGGCTGCGCGATCGGTGATCACATCGGCGTAGACATCGCGAGGATGAACAAGGCTGCGATCGAGCAAACCAATTGTGACAATGCGTTTCTGGATGACTTCGTTGGCGCCGTTAAGTGAGATGCAGACGAAATGCTCTTGTGATTTCGCACGGATATCAGTAAGCAAAGGCAGCACATCCTCCGCGGATTCAATCTTGACTGTCTCCTTCAGTAGGTGACGGCGCGCGAGTTCGAAGGCGGAAAGAATCTGTCCGCCCTTTGCGAGACCCATGCCGGGCACCGAAAGCAAATGATCGAGTGTCAGACCTTCACGATGTTCGCGAATCAAACTGGCCACTTGCCTGGAGATCGTGCGGACGTCGATACCCGCAGTACCCATTCCCAGAATCGCGGCGACCAGCTCTTCGTCGGTGAGCGCGGCCACACCATTCTCGCGCAGCTTCTCACGCGGGCGGCTTTGCTCCGGCATGTCTTTGATTGTCTTCACATTCAGAGGGGGAGGGTGAGTTCTGTCTGCTCGTCCAGGGCTTCGTTAACGACTAGCAACGTGCTGCCATTTTCCCCGCGCAGTTGCGCATTCGCATTAAGCAGTTCGATACCATAGAGGGTGCCGTCGGGCGCGATATCCACGTTGAGTTGGTCGCTGATGTGGATGGTTTCTACAGAGCCTTTCGGTTCCTGAAAGCGAAGGTAGCCTATGTTGTAGCGTGGATCGTAAGTTAGTTTCATCGCGTTTCTCCCGTCAAAAGTATCGCACAATAACGGTCAGAACCAGCCAATCATTGATCTCCGCCGCCGCGATGACTTCCAATTGCTTAGTTCGATAGAGCCGGTCACGCCACTTTTGCTCGTAGACAAAGTTTCGGCGGAATCCGGTGCGCCCAAATTTTGCCGGAAACTCCTCTCCGTGTTCCACCGTAGCGTTGATCTCGTCCTCAGTTGCGCCGCGTTCGGCCATGCGCTCTCTGGCGTGCGGATGAATGCGAACCTTCATTTTCCAGGGCTCTCTTCGACCCCCAAATCTCCGCCTGCACCTCGTATCACAGCATTTGCGCCTCCACTTGGCTCGCTACACTGAGTAAACCAATATTCTCGCTGGCGCTGCTTGGCCATTACCTCTTCGTAGGAAACAGTAGGCATGCGTCCGGCCTTGTAAGCCGCCCATCGTTTCCGTGCTTCCTCCGCCCAAATGAGATCTATCTCTGGTTCCGGTTTATCGAGGTCATTGAGGACTGCATCCATCAAGCGTAACTTTTCAACGTCAGGCAGCGCCCGAATTTCCGACACCAACTTATCAACTATTGACATAACTACCTTCCAATTTGCTCAGAGCAAAGACATTCTATCGAACCCGTGCACTCTTTGGAATCGGATCTGGTACTAACACGTCGTTTCATGCCTGGGTTCTTGCATAAGCACGGGACCTGCAAAAACAAATTCGCCGACCCTCGATGGGTCGGCTTTGCGCTGCATCTCGGCAGCTCCTAATCCTTTGCTCCCATGCAAGAATCCTTGTATCCTGTCCGCTCCCGAACCCGTTCAGTGCGCCTTCTCAGGCAGCCCATTACCTCGATGGAATCCGAAAGAAGAACTTGGGACCGAATATGCTTCCCCGTAATGAAGCCCGCACTAGAAAAGAGCTAATCGACGGAAGTCTAACAACCGCAGGTTGGAATCTTAGCGACGCATCACAAGTGGGTTTCGAGATTCCCGTAGACGGTGCTGGCGCCGAACCGTGGAATGGCATCACTGATTATTCTCTCTACCGGCCAAACGGGGAAATAATTGCCGTCGTGGAAGCAAAGAGAATGAGCCGCGATCCGCGCGTCGCCAAGGAACAGGTTCGTCACTACGTCAGGGAGATCGAAAAGCGCCAAAGTTTTCAGCCTTTCGCATTCATGGCGAACGGCATCGATATTTATCTCTGGGACATCGGGGAGGAGGCCCCACGCCTGATCGCAGGTTTCTTCTCTGCAGAGGATCTTGAGAATCTGCTCTTCCTTCGTCTGAACAAGACGCCGCTTAGCGAAACAGCCATCAATACTCAGATAGTTAACCGTGGTTATCAACATGAGGCCATCCGCCGAATTGCCGAAGCGTTCGAAGAACGGAAGCGAAGGGCCCTGCTTGTGATGGCCACCGGGACCGGCAAGACGCGCACCGCCATGGGCCTTGTCGATCTATTCCTTCGCACAAATCAGGCCAGGCGAATTCTCTTTCTAGCCGACCGCGACGCTCTTGTCGATCAGGCGTTGACAGACGGCTTTAAGGCGCACCTTCCTCATGAGCCCAGAGATCGGATTTACACTCACAACATCGATAAGGACAAACGCTTGTACGTCGCTACGCTGCAAACAATCAGCCGTTGTTATCACGCATTCTCGCCAGCGTTTTTCGACATAATTATTTTTGACGAAGCGCATCGCTCTATCTTCAATCGTTTAGGCGAGGTGATGGACTATTTCGATGGCCGAATGATCGGTCTCACTGCGACACCGGCGACTTTCATTGACCGCGATACTTTCCTGGCGTTCGACTGTCTTGACAAACCCACATTTCTGTACAGCTATAAGCAAGCCGTCGATGACAAGGTGCTCGTCGATTTCAACGTCTATCAGGCCAAGACGAAGTTTCAAAGAAAAGGTATACGGGGAGTTGACCTGAACGAAGAGGAAAAGAATGCGTTAATCGAGCAAGGCATTGACCCTGACACTCTGGATTATTCTGGCACCGACTTAGAGAAGACCGTCAGCAACAAAGACACTCTTCGAAAACAGTGGGAAGAGATCATGGATGTCTGTCACAAGGATAAGTCTGGACAGTTTCCTGCCAAGACGATAGTTTTCGCGATGACACAGAAACATGCGGAGCGGCTTTGTGGTGTATTTGACGAGATGTACCCGCAGTATCGCGGAGAGATGGCGCAGGTCATCACTTCTGACACCGAGCGGGTTCGCGACGGTACTTACGGAGATGGACTCATTACAAAGTTTAAGAAGAACGATCTGCCGCGGATTGCTGTCTCGGTGGATATGCTCGACACGGGCATTGACGTGCCTGAAGTGATGAACCTTGTCTTCATGAAACCTGTCCAATCCCAAATAAAGCTCTGGCAAATGATTGGCCGAGGAACACGAAGCAACGAGGCGTGCAAGTACCCAGATCGATTGCCAGAAGGAGGCAAGACCGAGTTTAAAATTATCGATTTTTGGGAGAACCAATTCGACCGGGAGGCCGAAGACGTAGTTCCGCAGACCGTCCCTGTACTTGTAAGAATCTTTAATACTCGACTGAACACAGCAAGGTTGCTTCTTCGGAAACAGGACTCCGAGGACTTTAAACGTGTAGTCGCCGATCTTCGCAAGCAAATCAGCGAGATTCCAGTTGACTCATTTTCGGTAAAGAAAGTCTATCCGGAAATAGAAGAGGTTTGGAATGGTCATTTCTGGCAGTTCCTTACGCAAGCAAGTTTGGATTTCTTACGCGTGAGGGTTGCACCGCTTATGCGCCACATTAGCGATGTCGATGTTGCGGAAGCAACGTTCACCAGCAAGGTTGAGCGATTGAAATACCAGATGTTCGCGAAGAAAATTGATCCCAGTCTGCTGGAGTCAATCGCCGAAGACGTGAAACTGTTACCTCAGTTTGTTCATGAAAAGAGTACTTGCAAAGCGGCAATAGAAACCTGCCTATCATCGCAGTTGGCTCAAGCATCTCCCGCAGTGCTGAGCGGAATAGTCGATACGCTTGGACCGCAAATGAGATACAAGCGCGACAAACCCAGCGCCTTTGTTACCCTGGATCTGCCGGACTTTATCGAGACAAGAGGCTACATCACGCTCAACGAAGGAGGCGAGCGGATATTTGTTCAGGAATACCGCGAGCGTGTTGAGCGCAAGATTCTGGAACTTGTGGACACGCATCCGGCAATCGAAGCAATTCGCAAAGGCAAAGAGGTCAGCGACGAGCAGTTAATTGAGCTGGAGCAGACTCTGCGAAGAGAACTCGGCAGTGGTGATGTTGAACTTACTACCGACAACATCCGTAAAGCCTACGGCTTGAAAGTAGGGAGCCTGCTCGCCTTTCTAAGGCACATACTCGAACTCTATTCGCTGCCAGACTATGAAACAATTGTCCGACGGCGGTTCGAACAGCACATAGCCCGACATCAGTACAACGCGGATCAGATTCGCTTCATGCGTGCCGTGCAAAGTGTCTTCCTACAAAAGAGACAGAAACTGCAAGCAGCCGATCTGTACGAGGGTTCGCTGCAAACCTTTGGCCTGAACGCAGTCGACCGACTGTTTACCCCAGGGGATGTTGACGAGTTGCTTGCTTTGACTGAAGAGCTGGCTGCCTGATAAAGATCGTAAATCAATGCTGACCGACACCGCACTTCGCTCGCAGATTGATCAACTCTGGGACAAGCTCTGGAGTGGAGGATTATCGAATCCGCTCGACGCTATCGAGCAGTTGTCCTACTTGCTCTTCATGAAGAGACTGGACGATGCTGAAAATGCGCGCGAACAGGCCGCGAGGCGTCGTGGCGTCAAGTATGAATCACTCTTCAAAGATCCCAAACTGCGCTGGTCTTACTGGACAAATCTCAAGGCGGAAGAAGCTCTGAAGTTTGTAAAAGAGAGTGTCTTTCCCGCATTGAAGGAGATGGGCAGCGCCGGCAGTTCGTTTGAGCTGCAAATGAAGGAAGCGGAATTCAAGATTAATAAGCCCAGCCTGCTAGTCGAAGCCTCCAAAGCGATCGATGGGATGAAGATTTCGCAGCAGAACCAGGACGTGCAGGGTGACCTCTATGAATATCTGCTAGGGAAACTCACAACGGCCAAGATCGCCGGGCAGTTTCGCACGCCGCGCCACATCATTCGTATGATGGTGCAAATGATCGCGCCGCGCGCGACCGAGCGCATCTGCGATCCGGCTGCCGGTACCGCGGGCTTTCTGGTAAACGCATACCAATACATCCTCGAACAGAACACGAGCAAAGAGATTCTCGAGTATGACGAAGACGGCATGCCCCATCATTTGACTGGCGACCTGCTGAGCTCAGAAGGGTGGGAGTTTCTACAAACGCAGGCAATCACTGGCTACGACAATGATTCAGGCATGACCTTGTTGCGCATCGGGTCAATGAACCTGATGCTCCACGGGATCACGCATCCTAACTTTCGCTATGCAGACACGCTGTCGAAGTCTTTCAATGAGGAAAAGCGGTATGACGTGGTCTTCGCGAATCCGCCGTTCAAAGGAGCGATCGATTCCTCTGACGTGAATCCGACGTTACCAACGCGGTATCGAAAGACTGAACTGCTCTTTCTTCATCTGTTTCTGCGATTGCTCGAAATGGGTGGCCGCTGCGCTGCGATTTCGCCAGATGGTGTTCTGTTTGGCTCAAGCAATGCGCACGTCGAGACTCGAAGGAAACTCGTCGAAGAGAATCGACTTGACGCTGTTATCTCGATGCCCAGTGGCGTCTTTAAACCTTACGCAGGTGTATCCACGAATGTACTGATCTTTACGAAGGGTGGCACAACTGATCGCATCTGGTTTTATGATATGGAACATGACGGGTTCTCGCTTGATGACAAGCGCCAGCGCGTGGCGGAGAACGACATCCCCGACATTCTCGAATGCTGGAAGCATCGCGATGATGCAGAGTTCACACGGAAGCGCTCGCACCGTCTTGCGCAACTGAGCGAACAAATCGCTCCGCTAAAGAAAGATCGTCTACGGCACTACGCGGAAATACATAGGTTAAAGTTCGAGGAAATGATTGCAAGTGATGGAAATGCGGACTCTGCCCTGACCGCTCGCGAACAGGCCGAAGCCGAACTCGAGGAACTCCAAGTTCGTATAGCCCCGCTTGAAAGAGAGATTAATCAACTCAGCCGCCAATTCTGGGTTAATAGAGACCAAGTAAGGACCAACAAGTACGATCTCTCAGCTAGCCGGTACCGGCAAATTGAGCCTGATGAAGCATTCTATGAACAACCAGCCACTACGCTCGAACGTCTGCGGCGGCTCGAAACTGCAGCCCTAGGTGCAGTCGCTGCTCTGGAAAAGCTTCGGTAAGATATCGAAGGAAGACCATGATTCAACTTGGCGAAGTTTGTGAATTCGTCTACGGCGAAGCCATGAAAGAAGAGAAGCGTGAGTCCGGGAAGATTCCTGTGTTCGGCTCGAATGGCGTCGTGGGCTGGCACAATAAAGCTATTACTGCGGGTCCAACCATCGTGATTGGTAGAAAAGGTTCGATTGGAGAAGTGAACTGGAGCGGCGGTCCTTGTTTCCCAATCGACACGACCTACTATGTGGAAAAAACAAAGAAACCATGCGACCTCCGCTGGCTCTATTTCACGCTCTTGAAGCTAGACCTCACTCGTTTGAACAAGTCCGCTGCGGTTCCCGGATTAAATCGGGATGACGCTTACCGCCAACTGATCCCATTTCCTAATCTTAACGCGCAGCAGCGCATCGTACAGCAACTGGAGGAGGCGCATCGGCTCCGCCGCATGCGCGGTTACGCTCTTGAACTCACTGATAACTTTCTGCGGTCGGTTTTCTCGGAAGTGTTCGCTGAGTACCTAAACAAAGAGCCGACTGAATTGTTTAAGAACATGCTGGCATTACCGCTTTCAAATGGCTCTTTCGAAACAAATGAAATGTATGGATCAGGAACTCCGGTTATCTGGGTCGACAATCTTTACCATACCATCTCGATAGATCTATCGAAGCTTAGGAGGGCAAAATTGAGCGAACAGGCGTTGAAAAAATATGCGGTAGCAATAGACGATCTGCTCTTTACGCGCTCCTCTCTGGTTCGGGAAGGAGTTGGCCAAATCAATATCGTACCTAAACTCCGCGAGAAGACCGCATTTGAGTGCCACATCATCAGAGCCCGTATTGACAGGGCAAAAGTTAATCCCTTCTATATCCTGGGCCTCTATAGATCATTTTATGGCAAGAGCCGGATTATGCAGCGTGCTAATACTGCGACGATGACTACAATTAGTCAGACAGCAATCGAGGAATTACCATGCCCGATTCCTCCTCGGGAACTGCAGGATCAGTTTGAAAAAACGGTCTCACGATTTGAGCGACTGCGTGCGCGACAATGTGAAGCCGAGCGCCAAGCCGGACATCTCTTTCAAACCCTTCTCCACCGCGCCTTCGCGGCACAGGAATAAGGGAAAAGTCACTTTCTGATTATTCGACCGACCATACTCAAAGCAGGTTTGCGGCGTAGCAAAACGAGAAGCGAGTAAGAGTTCCACCACGCTTGCCACCAGAAGTTTACTGGAGTGCCGCCCGAAAGCAGATTAATCGTCCCTTCGCACATTTGTTCGAGCTGTCGCACTTGAGCCCAGGGATGATTCGGATCAAGTTCGAGCGGCACTTGAATATCAGAATACTTTTGAACGAAGCGGGGGGATCCTAGAAGTAATGGGGCGCGTAACGTCGAAGATCCGTCACTACAGATCTGAAACTTGCTTGGCAAATATGAAATCGCGGCAAGAATTTCATCCTGCTCTTGTACGTAGCGTCTAAGCGTCGCCTGCCTAGAAGCAGCATACGTATCGGCCAACGTAAACACGGCATCAAATGACGGTTTATAGTCCCTCGCGCGCCGCGTGAATTCTCTGCCCTGAAAGATGATCTCAGAAGAAAAAAGATTTGCCTCAATGTCGAAGAGGGCTCGAACGTTAGGGCTTAATGTGTAATCAGTATCGTGGTAAAAGCGAGATCCCCCCTTTTTTGCAATGTGATGCCAAGGCAGTAGCTGATGTCCCATTTCGTGACCGTTAGCAAAACGCTTGCGTGGGACTGTGTCGCTCGGGACGTAAATTGCTCGCTTCCGTAGATCGGCAATGCCTCGAACTTTTTGCAAGCTGAATTGAAAGAAAGCGCGGCCTCGCTCATCCAGAGATTTAAAAAACCTTTGGACCATTCCGTCTGGATCCGTTTCGTGAGCGATCTTCGTCGCTTCAAGCAAATCTTCTATTGGCGTCGGTAATTTGCCCTTAGCGCCGGCGGCAATTAGGGTACGGTCCGCGATCTGGAAGATTTCGGTCGCGCTTTCAGGAAGGTATACGATTGATTGATTTGAATCTCTCATGTGACTAATTCGTTTCACGTTCTTTGCGAAGAAAGTCGACAAAGCGGGAAACAATTTGTGCCTCTTCGGGTGTCAGCTCAGCACTCATCAGGGCTGTGTGTAGCGGGGTTCCGGCATTGCTGTTGCCGTTTTGTGTTGGCCGGAGATAACCGGCAACTCCCATCAAAGACTCGTAGGACACCTTGTAGAACTCCGCTAACTTGTGAAGTACGCGAGGAGAAGGCTGCTCAGCCTTTCCGCTCTCCAACTGTGAAAGATAGGCGTTCGAGATCTTGGTCTCTTTCTCAACATCTCTCAAACTAACTCCTTTATGCAGGCGTAGGCGACGTAATTCCTCACCTATCACACTCATGGTCACTCTCCTTTCAAATAACTGACTTACAGATGACTTGGAAAACCCAATGCCTTATATATAGTCTAGGAGCGCTTACAATGTCAAGCAGTGCTTGATAGCGCTCGTCCGCCGGATGCTGGCGCAGCCCCACAATCAGTAGAGAACCCATCCCCAGTGCTTGACAGTGTGCTTGATAACGCTTGACATACCACGCAAAATCAGTTAACGTTTTCTTAAGCTCGATTAATCGAGCCTTTTTGAAAACGTTTGAACCTTAAGGAGGACGCCATGTCCCAGGAACTCCCGCAAGGGAAACAACCAGAACCGCCGCGTCCCGAGCCGGGACCCGAGGTGAAAATCACAATCAACAAGGTAGTTAAGACGATACACCGTGGTCGAAACACGGTCGTGGAAATCAAGAAACTGGGTGGTGTGCCACTGGCCGACGAGCTAGAGCAGTTAATTGATGGAAAGTTAACCCCGCTCCCTGACGACGGTGCTGTCACAATCAAGGGCAAAGAAGTTTTCATTAGTCATCCTCGATCCGGCGGTTCGTCATAAGGACAGGCCAATGCAATTTCCAGACGATCAGATCGAGGAGATGAAAAGCCTCTGGCCGGAGGCGCGTAAGTATGAAGAAAGCGGTATTTTGTATTTCTTTCTTCCGCAGCTGCGCCTTCCGGACGGATGCTCGCCCAGCCAAGTTGACGCGTTGTTGTGCCCGACGAACCACTCTGGTTACACATCGAGGTTGTTCTTCGAGCAAGTGATCACGTCGCCACAGCCGAGAAATTGGACCACAACCGCGCGCATCATGGAGCGAAACTGGCACGCCATCTCATGGCAGTACCCGGAAACTAATCTGCGATTAGCGCAGATGGTAGGTGTACACCTGAGGGCATTTAGATAATGATTCGCGTTCGAATTTCCAGAGCTCTTTACGGACGCGTGAAGGAAGATCTCGCCCGCAGGCATGAATTCGCCTATGAGCGAGTTGGATT
>Ga0137360_10000196_pt1 | contig 34537 bp, 35 predicted proteins | sample Mad1_60_16metaG_FD_104924 | JGI IMG/M metagenome (GOLD analysis project Ga0137360, IMG submission 104924) | Vadose zone soil microbial communities from Angelo Coast Range Reserve, California, USA - Mad1_60_16 metaG | ecosystem: Environmental > Terrestrial > Soil > Vadose zone | place: USA... | reverse complement strand
TATCCAACTGAGCTAAGGGCGCGTCTGGCGGAGAGGCAGGGATTCGAACCCTGGACAGAGGTTTTGCCCCTGTAACCGCTTAGCAGGCGGCTGCCTTCGGCCGACTCGGCCACCTCTCCAAACAGTCAAGCCTAGTGAGTATAAGGCATCCAAGCCCAGCCGACTACCCAGAAGCTAGGTGGTGGGCGATACTGGGCGCCATGAATACACACACATCCGAGACTCGGCCGATGACCGACTTGCGACAATTCCTGCGGGACACGTGGCGCCTGGCCAAGCCCTACTGGTCCTCCGAGGATCGCTGGGCCGCCCGCAGCCTGCTCGCCATCGTGGTGGCCATGAACCTCGGGCTCGTCTACATCAATGTGCTCCTGAACAAGTGGCAGAACACCTTCTTCAATGCCGTCCAGGAGAAGAACGCCCCCGTCTTCTTCCAACAGCTGTGGGTCTTCACCTGGCTCGCCGCGCTGTTCATCGCCGTGGCCGTGTACCAGCTCTATCTCAACCAGATGCTTCAGATCCGCTGGCGACGCTGGCTGACCGATCGCTACCTGAATGCGTGGCTGAGCGACCGCACCTACTACCGCATGCAGCTCATGGCCGGCGACGCGGACAACCCCGATCAGCGCATCGCCGAGGACGTGCGGCTCTTCGTGGCGCGCTCCCTGTCCCTCTCGCTGCAATTCCTCTCCGCCGCCACCACCCTCGTGTCCTTCGTGGGCATCCTGTGGTTTCTCTCTGGTCCCATCAAGCTGCCGTGGCTCGGCTGGACGGTGCCCGGCTACATGGTGTGGGCCGCCCTTCTCTATTCGATCGTCGGCACCTGGCTCACGGAAAAGGTGGGACGGCGGCTCGTGCGCCTCGATTTCGAACAGCAGCGTTACGAGGCCGACTTCCGCTTCTCGCTCGTGCGCTTCCGGGAGAACACGGAGGGCGTGGCCCTGTATCGCGGCGAGCGGGACGAGCTCCTGAGCTTTCGCGAGCGCTTCGGCAAGGTCGTCACCAACTGGCGAGAGATCATGAGCCTGCAGAAGCGCCTGACCGGGTTCACCGTGGGCTTCGGCCAGCTCGCCATCATTTTCCCGTTCGTGGTGGCCGGCCCGCGTTTCTTCCGGGGAGAGATCGCCCTCGGCGGGCTGATGCAGACCGCCCAGGCTTTCGGGCAAGTGCAGAACGCGCTGAGCCTCATCGTGGACTATCAGCTCTATCCGCAGATCGCCGAATGGCGCGCTGTGGTGAGCCGGCTCGTCGGCTTCGAGGCAGCGATGACCCGCTCGCGCCCCGTTCCGGGCGTCGGGCACATCGAGCGCCAGGCCGGGTCCATGGGCATTTCCCTCGACGGCGTGGACCTCGATCTGCCCAGTGGCCAACCGCTGCTCCAGGGCGCCGTCGCCCGTATCGGCGGCGGCGAAAGCGTGCTGCTGACCGGCCCCTCGGGAGCGGGCAAGAGCACGCTCTTCCGCGCCATCGCCGGCATCTGGCCATTCGGCCGAGGCAAGATCACCGCGCCCCCCGATGCACGCGTGCTCTTCCTGCCCCAGAAGCCTTACCTGCCCATCGGCACGCTGCGCGAGGTGGTGAGCTACCCGATACAGGCGGCCGGCGTCACGGATTCGGCCTTGCGCGAAGCCCTGGAGGCGGTCGGGCTTCCCAAGCTCGTCGCGCGCCTGGACGAAAGCACCCACTGGGCCATGCAGCTCTCCCCCGGCGAGCAACAACGCATCGCATTTGCCCGCGCGCTCATTCAGAAACCCGACTGGCTCTTCCTCGACGAAGCAACCTCGGCCGTGGACGAAACGACGGAGCAGCGACTCTACGCGCTCGTGAAGGAACGACTGGCAGGAACCACCGTGATCAGCATCGGGCACCGTCCGACGCTGGGCGCCTTCCATACCCGGCGCCTCGTCGTCCGTCCCAACGGCGACCAGGCCGCCACCCTCGAGGAGGCCAAAGCTACGACCTGACGGAGGGCATGGTGCCGCGGCGTTGCTACGCGCGAGACGAATGACCTAACCGTCTCGCCCACGGTCAACATGGCTTCGCCATGTTGAGGATAAATGGCGGAGGGGGAGGGATTCGAACCCCCGATCCCTTGCGGGATTCCGGTTTTCAAGACCGGCGCCTTCAACCAGACTCGGCCACCCCTCCGCGCGAGTTACCGCTTGGGCTCGATTCGCTCGAGCCCACCCATATACGGCTGCACCACTTTCGGGATCGTCACCGATCCATCGGCCTCCTGATAGTTTTCCAGCACCGCGATCAGGGTGCGGCCTACCGCCAGCCCTGATCCGTTCAGCGTATGACAAAACTCCGGGCGGCCGCCACCCTCGGGGCGAAAGCGGATGTCCACTCTGCGCCCGCCAAAATCCGCATAGTTCGAACAGGACGAGATCTCGGTGTATTTCTCGAGGGCAGGCCGCCACACTTCGATGTCGTAGCCTTTCGCCGAGCTGAAGCCCACGTCGCCCGTGCAGCGCTCCACGACCCGGTAGGGAAGCTCGAGCCGACGCAGCACTTCCTCCGCGTTGGCCACCATCGACTCCAGCTCCTCGTAGGATTGCCCCGGGGTCGTGATCTTCACCAGCTCGACCTTGTCGAACTGGTGCTGGCGGTAGATCCCCTTCATGTCCTTGCCGTAGGTACCTGCTTCGCGACGATAGCTGGGCGTGAGCGCGGTGTAGCGGCGCGGCAGGTCGGCCTCCGCCAGCACCTCGCCGCTATGAAGCGCGCTCAGCGGCACCTCCGCCGTCGGTATGAGGTATAGCGTGCGGTTGTCATCCGCCTCGATCGTCTTGAACAGCCCTTCTTCGAACTTCGGGAGCTGCCCGGTCTGCAGCATGGTTTCGGCGCTCACGAGATGCGGCAGCCAGAGCTCGGTGTAGCCGTGCTCGCGCAGGTGGAGGTCCAGCATGAATTGCCCGAGTGCCCGCTCGAGCCGGGCGAGGGCGCCCCACATGACGGCGAAGCGCGTTTTGCTCAACTTGACGGCACGCTCCAGGTCCAGCAGCTCGCGGGCCACCCCCACCTCTTCGTGCGGCTTGGGGGCGAAATCGAAGACGCGGGGCGCGCCCCACCGGCGCACCTCGACATTGTCCGCATCGCTGGCGCCCCGCGGCACCGACGGATGCGGTACGTTCGGGATCTCGAGCAAGAGGGTCTGTACCTTCTCCTCGGCCTCTTTGACCTGAGCATCGAGCGCTTTGATCTGGTCCGCGCGCGCGCGCATCGCCTCGCGCACATCCGCGGGAATAGCTTCCCCCGCATGCTTTTTCCCCATTTCCTGAGACGCCCGGCCGTGCTCGGCCTTGAGCTCCTCGCTCTCGTGAATGAGGCGCCGCCGCGCCACATCGCTCGCCACGAGCTGCCTGACGAGCTCCACGCCACCCTTCTCGGCAAGGGCGCGCTCGATCTCCTCCGGTCGCTCCCTGATCAGCCTGATGTCCAGCACGGCTTGTCCCCCCGATTCGTTTCGCTGTCTCTCAAACAAAAGAAGTGAAACAAAAGAGGCCGCCCGCAGGCGGCCTGGTATTCCCCCTCGCGGGGTGCCGCTATGACGACGGTTCGGCGGGCGGCTCGACCACCTGCTCCGCCTCGACCCTAGCCACGCTTCCCACGCGGTCGTCGGCGTCGAGCGCGATGATGCGAACACCCATGGTGTTGCGGCCCTGGCTCGTGATGTCGCCACCGTGGACGCGAATCATCTGGCCCTTGGTGGTCACGGCCAGGATGTCGTCCGTCTCGCGAATCTGGAGCATTCCGACCACGGAGCCGTTGCGCCCTTCCGTCTTGATGTCGATGATGCCCTTGCCGCCGCGCCCTTGGAGCCGATATTCCTCGAGGGGTGTCCGCTTGCCGTATCCGCGCTCGGTAATCGTGAACACGCTGACCCCCTCCTGGACGACCTCCGCGGCAATGACCTGATCGTCATCGTCCACGTCGATGCCGCGCACTCCGCCGGCCGTGCGGCCCATGGGCCGGACCTCTTCCTCGGGGAAGCGGATGATCATGCCCGCCTTGGTCGAGAGCAGGACCTCGCGCTGTCCGTCGGTGCGGCGAGCGGCCATGACCTCGTCCCCCGTCTCCAGCGAAATGGCGAGAATGCCGCCGCTTCGGGGGTGGGAAAACTGACTCAGCTCCGTCTTCTTGACCGTGCCTTTCTTGCTTGCGAAGAGCACGTAGCTCCCCGACTCGAAGTCGCGCACGGGCACGCAGGTGGCCACCGCTTCTCCCTCGGCGAGGGAGAGCATGTTGACAATGGCCTTGCCCTTGGCCTGCCGCCCGCCCTCCGGGATCTCGTGCACCTTGAGCCAGTGGACCTTGCCCTTGTTCGTGAAAAAGAGCAGGAAGGCGTGGGTGGAGGCGACGAAGAGATCCTCCACGATGTCCTCTTCCTTGGTCTCCATGCCCGTGACGCCCTTGCCGCCGCGCTTCTGGCTCCGATACGACTCGACGTGCGTCCGCTTGATGTAGCCGGACCGCGTGATCGTCACCACCATTTCCTCGTCGGCGAGGAGGTCCTCGATGGTGAGATCCGTCGTCTCGTCGAGGATCTCCGTGCGCCGCTCGTCGCCGAAGTCGCTCTTGAGCGCGGCCAGCTCCTCCTTGATGATGCCCATCAGCCGCTCGTCGGAGGCGAGAATGCCCTTGAGGTCGGCAATGAGGGCCAGCGTCTGCTCGTGCTCTTCCACGATCTTGTGGCGCTCGAGCTGGGTCAGGCGCTGCAGCCGCATGTCGAGGATGTGCCGGGCCTGGATCTCGGACAGCTCGAGCTGGCGGATCAGAGCTTGCTTCGCCGCTTCCGGATCCTCAGCCTGCCGGATGAGGCGGATGACCAGGTCGAGCTGGTCCACCGCCTTGCGCAGGCCCTCCAGGATGTGCGCCTTCTCCTCCGCGCGCGCGAGATCGTACTTCGTGCGGCGGGTGACCACTTCCCGGCGGAAGGCGATGAACTCCGTGAGCATCTGCTTGAGGGTGACCACCTGGGGGCGGCGGCCGACCAGGGCGAGCATGATGATGCCGAACGTGGTCTGCATCTGCGTGTGCTTGTAGAGCTGATTGCTGACGATCTGCGGCATTTCCCCGCGCCCAAGCTCCAGCACGATGCGGATTCCCTCTCGGCTCGATTCGTCGCGACGCTCGGAAATGCCCTCGATCTTCTTGTCGCGGATGAGCTCGCCGATCTTCTCCATGAGGGTGGCCTTGTTCACCTGGTACGGCAGCTCGGTGACAATGATGGCCTCACGGCCTCCCCTAAGCTTCTCGACGTGCGCCTTGGCCCGGAGCGTGATGATGCCCCGGCCCGTCGTATATGCCTCGCGAATGCCCCCACGCCCGTAGATATAGCCGCGGGTGGGAAAGTCCGGCCCCGGGATCACTTTCATCAGGTCGTCGACGGTGGCCTCGGGATTGTCGATCAGCATGATCAGCCCGTCCACGACCTCGCTGAGATTGTGGGGCGGGATATTGGTGGCCATGCCGACCGCGATACCGGAGGAGCCGTTCACGAGCAGATTGGGGATCCGGGCGGGCAGGACCACGGGCTCCTGCTCGTTCTCGTCGTAGTTCGGGACGAAATCGACGGTGTCCTTGTCGATGTCCGCGAGCATTTCATGGGCGAACTTGGCGAGGCGCGCCTCGGTGTATCGCATGGCCGCCGCGGGATCGCCGTCGATGGAGCCGAAATTGCCCTGTCCGTCCACGAGCGGATAGCGGAGGGAGAACTCCTGCACCATGCGCACGAGCGCTTCGTAGATCGGCGAATCGCCGTGGGGATGGTACTTGCCCATGCAGTCGCCCACGATGCGTGCGGACTTCTTGTAGGGTCGGTTCCACGCCACCCCGATGACGCTCATGGTGTAGAGCACGCGGCGGTGCACGGGCTTGAGGCCGTCGCGTATGTCGGGGAGCGCCCGGCCCACGATGACGGACATGGCGTAGTCGAGGTACGACTTCCGCATCTCCTCTTCGATGGGAACCGGTGTCTGGCGCTCTGGGCTCATGCGGGTCCTCGGAGGCTAGATGTCGAGGTTGACCACGTCGAGGGCGTTCCTCTCGATGAACTCGCGCCGCGGCTCCACGGCGTCGCCCATGAGGATGGTGAAGATCTCGTCGGCTCCCACCGCGTCGTCCATGGTCACCTTGAGCAGCGTGCGCGTCTCCGGATTCATGGTGGTTTCCCAGAGCTGCTCGGGGTTCATCTCGCCCAATCCCTTGTAGCGCTGGAGCGTCACCCCGTCCTTCGCGAGGTTCATCACCACCTCGATGAGCCGATCGAGCGTGTTCGTGACCACCTCTTTGCCGTCGCCGTCCACCACCGTGCACGGGCCCTTGTGGAGGGCGGCAATCTCCCCGTGGCACTCGAAGAGCTGCGCGTAGTCCGGAGACTTGAGGAGGTCGGGGCTGAAGGCGGCGGGCTGCGGCCCCATGACCTGGATGAGCGCGGCGTCGCCGTTGTCCCCTCCCGCCAGCTGGGCCGTCCATCCCTCGATCTCACCCGCCACCTCGCGCACGGCCGCCGCGATCTCGCTGTCCCCTACCCCGCGCTTGGTGCCCTTGAACTTTTTGCGCAGGAGCCCATCGAGGATGGCGCGCGGGACTCCCCGCCGCGCGAACTTGGCGAAGAGCGTGCGGAACTCCAGCGCCCGCTTGAGCGCTTCGAGGAGAGCCTCCTCCTTGAGCGGCTGCGCCTTGCCGGGGATCTTGATGGACGAGCTCTCGACCCACTGCGCGAGCAGGAATTCCTCCATCTCGCGCTCGCTCATCAAATACCGCTCCGCCTTGCCCTTCTTGACCTTGAAGAGCGGCGGCTGCGCGATGAAGAGCCGCCCGGCCTCGATGATCGCCACCATATGCCGGAAAAAGAATGTCAGGAGCAAGGTCCTGATATGCGCGCCGTCCACGTCGGCGTCCGTCATCAGGATCACCTTGTGGTACCGCAGCTTCGAGGCGTCGAATTCCTCGGGCCCGATGCCCGTGCCTAGCGCGGAGATCAGCAACCGAATTTCCTGATGCGACAGGACCTTGTCGTAGCGCGCCTTCTCCGCGTTGATGATCTTGCCGCGAAGTGGGAGCACCGCCTGGACTTTCCGGTCGCGTCCCTGCTTGGCCGAGCCGCCCGCCGAATCGCCCTCCACAAGGAAGATCTCGCGAAACTGGGGGTCCCGCTCGGAGCAGTCGGCCAGCTTCGCCGACAGACCCTCGTCGTCGCGCCCGCCCTTCCGGGTGAGCTCGCGCGCCCTCCGGGCCGCCTCGCGGGCCTGAGCGGCGCGCACGCACTTGTCCGCGATCTTGCGCGCGGTGGTCGGATCCTCCTCGAAGGCCTCGGCGAGGCGATCGTTGACGATCTGTTGCACGAGCCCCTTGACTTCGGAATTCCCGAGCTTCGCCTTGGTCTGCCCCTCGAACTGCGGATCGGGGATGCGGACGGAGACAACCGCGGTCAGTCCCTCGCGCACGTCATCACCCGTGACCGCGCCCTTGAATGACTTCAGATAGCCCTGGGCCTGCGCATAGCTCGACAGTTGGCCCGTGAGGGCCGCCCGGAATCCGGTGAGGTGGGTGCCGCCCTCGCGCGTGTTGATGTTGTTGGCGAAGGAGAAAATGCTCTCCTGGTAGCCGTCGTTGTACTGGAGGGCGACCTCGACCTCTATATTGTCCTTCTTGCCTTCGAAGAAGAGCACCTTGGGATGAACCGGCGTCTTGTTCTGGTTCAGGTGCTTGATGAACTCGATGATCCCGCCCTTGTAGAGAAAGGTGTGCGAGCGCTCGTCGCGCTCGTCCTCGATGACGATCTTGAGGCCTTTGTTGAGGAAGGCGAGCTCGCGCAGCCGATTGGAGAGCGTGTCGAAGGAAAACGTCGTCTCCTCGAAGATCTTCGCGTCCGGCTTGAAGCGGATAATCGTCCCGTGCTTCGAGCTCTTTTCTCCCTCCGTGAGCGGGCCGGTGGGCACCCCGTACTCGTAGCGCTGCGTCCACACCCGTCCGCCCCGGCGGATCTCGAGTTCGAGCCACTCGCTCAGCGCATTGACCACCGAGACGCCCACTCCGTGGAGGCCACCCGACACCTTGTAGGCCGAGTGCTCGAACTTGCCTCCGGCGTGGAGCACGGTCAATACCACCTCCGCCGCCGACTTGCCCGTCTCCTTGTGCGTGTCCACGGGTATGCCGCGGCCATTGTCGCCCACCGAGCAGGAGCCGTCCGAATGCAGGATGATCTTGATGCTGTCGCAATAGCCCCCCATCGCCTCGTCCACGGAATTGTCGACTACCTCGTAGACCAGGTGATGCAGGCCATAGGCACTCGTGTCGCCGATATACATGGCGGGCCGCTTCCGGACAGCCTCGAGGCCCTCGAGAACCTTGATGTCGCTCGCCGTGTAGGTCTCTGCGCTCACGCTGCTCCCCCGACCACCACACCCATGGATTCAGCCACCGTGCCCCCTTTGACGTCCCACCATGCCGCGCCGCTCACCTCGGGCAGCCCCGGCTCCGCCGTCGTCAGGAAGACCTGCCCGCTCCCCGCGATATGCCGCAGCACGCGCCGCTGTACATCGAGATCGAGCTCGGACAGCGCATCGTCGAGCAGGAGAATCGGCGAGCTGCCGACGGCGCTCGCGACCGGACCGGCTTCGGCGAGGCGGAGGGCGAGCACAAGCAGCCGCTGCTGGCCACGCGAGCCGAAGCTCCGCATGTCGCGCCCATCCAACTCGACCGCGAGATCATCCCGGTGGGGCCCAACCAGGGTCAGCCCGCGGCGTCTTTCATCGTCGCGCCGTCTCGCCAGCGCCTCGAGAAACTCCGCCTCGGTGACATTGGGAGCGAGAGCCGATCGATACTCCAATCGTACCCGATGGTCGGCTCCCGCCATCTCAGGATACAGCGAGGCAATCTCGGTCTCCAAGGTGGCAACCGCTCGCCCGCGGCGCCCAAGGATCTCGACGCCGATCTTGGCCAGCTGCTCGTCCCATGGCGCGAGCTGCTCGAGGTGACCACGCTGAAGCAGGTGGTTACGCCGTCCGAGGATCTGCCGGTACCGGCTATGCGCCGCGAGGTGCGCAGGCTGTACCTTGGCCGCGAAGCCGTCGATGAAGTTGCGCCGCGCCTGCGGTCCCCCCGTGAGAATGGCCAGATCCTGCCACCCAAAGGGAATCGCGCGCGCCCACGCACACCCCTCGCCCGTGACGATCCAGCCGCCATCCTCTCTTTGGCTGATACTTCGGCGGATCTCTCGCTCGACATCCCCACGCACCACGCATCCGCGGAGCGAGACCGAGGGAGCATCCCAGAAAGGCAAATCCACCGTCTTGGCACCACGAAAAGATCGTCCCACGAGCAGGACGCCCATGGCTTCCAGGAGGTTGGTTTTCCCCTGGGCGTTCGGACCACTCACGACGTTGAGGCCGGGTTCAGGATGGAAGGAAAGGGAGCGATAATTACGAAATTCAGCGATAGTTATCCATTGGATGAACACCCGATGTTCGCCCCCATGAGAACGTCAAATTCTCATAGGCATGATAACACACAGCGAACCTTCCTCCTCGAAGCTTTTGATGATTCCAGGACTCAAACTGTCCTTCAATTCAAGCACAATCTGCTCCGCCGCCTGCGCACCCAACGCATCGAGCACATAGCGAGAGTTGAATCCGATCGTCATCTCTTCGCCGGCGTACTGAACCTCGATTTGCTCCTCGGCCTCGCCGAAATCAGGACTGTATGCGGTGAGCTTCAGGAGGCCCGGGGAGAGCGTGAACTTCACCGGCTTGGTGCGCTCCTCGGAAAGGACAGAGACACGCCGGAGGGCGGCCGTGAGCGCGCCGCGCGACACCGCGATCTTGTGCGGATGCGCTTTGGGCACCACCTGCTCGTAGTTTGGGAACGTTCCTTCGATGAGCCGCGCCATCAGCAGGACATTCGGCATCTGCAGAATGAACTGGTTGTCGCTGATCGCCACCTGGACGTCTTCGCCCGAACCGACGATGCGGGCAATCTCCTGGACGGCCTTGCGCGGGACGATACCCGACACGTTTCCCCCCGCTTTGGCGAGCGGGCGCGCTACGAGGGCCAGCCGGTGGCCGTCGGTGGCCACGAGCCGAATCTCCCGCTCGTGCACTCCGAACAGCACTCCGTTCAGGGCGTAGCGGCTCTCGTCGTGCGAGACGGCAAAGATGGTCTGGGTGAGCATGTCACGAAGCACCTTGCCGTCGAGGGTGATCCACGCCGTCGCGGAGCCTGTGGCTACGGCGGGAAAATCCGTCGCGCTCAGACCCACCAGCTTGTACGAGGCGCCGCCACAGCGCATGGCCACCCAGGAATTCTCCTGGACCTTGAGGGTCAGGCCCGCCGCCGGGAGCTCCTTGACGATCTCGAGGAGCTTGCGTGCGGAAAGCGTGACGGAACCCCCCGTGGCCACCTTGGCCGGCACGGAGACCCGCGCTCCCACTTCCAGATCTGTGGCGGTCAGGCGAAGGGTGTCTCCATCGCTCTCGAGGAGCACGTTGGCGAGGATGGGCAGCGTCTGGCGAGGTTCGACGACGTTGTGAACCATCTGGAGACCCTTGAGGAAGGCATCCCGGTCCACACTGACTTCCATGTCAATCTCCGTTGGTTGGGGAGAAAAAAGAGAAATACGTCGTCGTAATAACCGTCGTGGCGGTGGACGCTGTGGATGACGCGTAAGCGGGTGAGAAGATGATCGCGGTGATCCTCCAGTGATCGTGGACAAGCGCGCGGGGTTCCTGTGGAGGACGGTGGATCACAGGGTTATCCCCTGGGTCAGCGTGTCGATAGTCTGCTTGAGCTTCGTGTCTTCCTGAATCATGCCTTGGAGCTTGGTGACGGCGTGCAGCACGGTGGTGTGATCCTTGCCGCCGAAGGATCGACCGATATCACTGAGCGAGGCATGGGTGAGCTGACGCGAGAGGTACATGGCGACCTGACGCGGGAAGGCTACGGACTTGGTGCGGTTCTTGGCGCGCATGTCGGAGAGCTTGATCCCGAAGAATTCGGCTGCTTTGCGCTGGATGTGCTCGATGGTGATGATCCGTTCTTCCTCGCCCCAGAGGTCGGCGAGGACGTCCTGGGCCAGCTCGATGCTCATCTCGCGCCCCGCAAGAGAGCAGTAGGCGATCATCCGCGTGAGGGATCCCTCGATCTCGCGAATATTGGCCTTGATGCGGCTGGCGATCAGATAGGCAACGTCGTCGGGCAGGATGACGCGCTCGATCTCGGCCTTCTTCTTGAGAATAGCCACGCGGGTTTCGAAGTCCGGGGGCTGGATGTCCGCGATGAGACCCCATTCGAAACGGGAGCGCAGCCGCTCTTCGAGGTCGGGGATCTCCTTGGGCGCGGCATCGGAGGAGACGACGATCTGCTTCCGGGCGTCATAGAGATCGTTGAAGGTGTGGAAGAACTCTTCTTGCGTCCGCTCCTTGCCCGAGATGAACTGGACATCGTCGATGAGCAGGAGATCGATGGTCCGGTACTTGGCGCGGAACTCAGACGTGCGGTCGTAGCGGATGGCATTGATGAGGTCGTTGGTGAAGCGCTCCGACGAGAGATAGAGCAGGCGGAGGTGCGGGAAGAGGCGGCCAATCTGGTGGCCGACGGCATGAAGCAGGTGCGTCTTCCCCAGGCCGACACCACCGTAGATGAAGAGCGGATTGTAGGCGCGCGAGGGCAGCTCCGCGACAGCCTGGCAGGCCGCTTGAGCAAACTGATTGGAATTGCCCACGACGAAGGAATCGAACGTGTAGCGGACGGAGAGGCCGGAGGCGGTGACGGGCGGGTCGGCCTCGGCCGGTGTGGTGGTGGGCAGGCCCGCTTCGCGGTCAACGTCGAGAGAGATACGGGGATTGCCGCCGAGAACTTCTCGGGCCGCCGCCTGCAGCGACTCGGTGTGATGCTGATGAAGCCAATCCCGCGTGTACGGGTTCGGCGCCGCGATCTTGATGTGATCACCTTCGACGGCGGCAAGACGGCAGGGACGGAGCCACGAGTCCAATGCCGCAGGTGGCACTTTTGTTCCCAACGCGACGAGCATTCGGCTCCACAGAGCGTCGAGCATCGCTAAAGTCGCTCCATAGCGGGCGGGGGCCCAGTTACGCACAGAGTTATCCACAGATGTGGATAACCATGATTGCCATCGTGTCTGGTGTGAGCTGCGAGCGAAACGAGCGAAGCCGGCAGCGGATATGTCATCTGGTTCGGGAAATTCGTAGCGGCAACCTCGTCTGATGCGAGCGGCTCCCCTGGCGTGTCTCCGGCCAGTTCCGAAAATCGCAGGGAAACGTGAGGACGGCACGTTACCACACCGCGAAACGCACTCGCAAGAGGGTCGCGTATCTTGACTTGGGAAAATGCGCTCAGTACACTACGAAGGTTCGACGATCGACGGAAGGAGTTCCTCCATGAAGCGGACGTATCAGCCGAACACGCGCCGCCGGAAGAAGACGCATGGCTTTCGGGAGCGCATGAGTACGCCAGGCGGACGAAAGGTGTTGAAGCGGCGGCGCGCGAAGGGACGCAAGCGGCTCACCGTCTAGCCGCGGAGCTGTGAGCCGAGCCGTCAGACCATTCGGACTTCCCCGCACCGCCCGCCTCAGACAGGCCAACGACATCCAGGCAGTATTCCAAGCCGGCCGACGAGAGGAACGACGTGCCTTCGTGCTCCTCTGGGTACCTTCACGAGGTCCCGGGCGCGCCGGCTTCGCGGTGAGCAGACAAATCCGTGGCTCCGTGCGTCGAAATCGCGCGAGACGGCGCATGCGGGAGGCGTACCGCGCGCTGGGCGCGGCTCGAGAGCGGGGCGTGGACGCTATGTTCGTGGCTCGGGCGTGGGCTCTGAGCGCTCCCCTGGACGAGTTGCGGGCGGATATGTCGCGGGCACTCGGACTAGCCACCGGGAGCGCGACCAGGTGAGTCTGGGGGCGCAGATCGCCTCGGGGTTGGTACGTGGCTATCAGTTGCTCCTGAGACCACTTCTGCCGGCCGCCTGTCGCTTCGAGCCGAGCTGCTCGGAGTATGCGCGAGAAGCGATCGGCCGGCACGGACTCGTCCGCGGTGGCTGGCTCGCGATGCGCAGACTCGGGCGGTGTCATCCATTTCACCCGGGAGGGTATGATCCGCCACCGGGTCTCTCGACACGCCCAAGAGAGGGGCGTCAATCTTGATGGAGCCACGGGCCTGATGGAGAAAAGAGCAATAGTTGCCGCCCTATTGATGGCGGGCCTTCTGATCCTCTACCAGACGTTCTTCGTCCATTCTCCCGAGCCTCCCCCTCCCCCTCAGAAGGCCGAAGCGCCCGCGGCCACGCCGTCCTCTCCGTCCGCTTCAAGCCCTATTGCGCCGTCCCAGGCTGCGGCAGCCCCAACGCCGGTGCCCGTGGCCGCCGTGCCCTTGAAAACGGTGCAGGTAACCGGGCCGCTCTATAAGGCACAGGTGTCGAGCCACGGCGGAGACTTCTCCGCTTGGGAGCTCGACTACCGCGGGATGAAGCCGATGATCGTGCCCGGCCTGCTCGGGCCGAGGGGGATCACCGTCGAGCGCGCGGGGCAGCCGCCTCAGCTCGTGGATTTCACCGTGACGGGCGAGTCGCTCGATCTTTCGAGGATGGCGGGCCGGGGCGAAATCACGCTCGTGGGAGAAGACGGCTTTGGGCTTCGGATCACGGAGACGCTACGCTTCCGGGGCGACGACTACGATGTGGAGCGCAGCCTTCGCGTCGAGAATCGGGGTCGCGCTGCGCAGGAAGCGACGATCGTCGTCATGTGGGGCGCGCCGGTGACGTGGCCCAAGGACGTCACGGAAAGGTTCCAGGGCCAGCATCCGACGCGGGTCGTTCGGTCCGGGAATGGGGGCGTACGCCACGAGGATCTGGCAAAGATCGCGGATTTCGTAAGCGATGGTCAGTGGATCGGTCTCGAAAGCGAGTGGTATCTGGCCGCCCTTGTGGCGCAGACTCCCGGGTTTCGACTGGCCGAGGGCAAGGTCGGGGACACCGTCCACGCGGGCCTACGGGTGGCGCTCCCCTCACTTCAGCCGGGTCAGAGCTGGGACGGCCGGATCCTCAGCTATGTCGGGCCAAAGGAATACTATCGGCTGAAGGCCCTCGGGGTGGGGCTTGAGAAGTCTATATATTTCGGTGGTTTCCCTATTCCTCAGGCTTACGGTGGACTCCCGATGGAATGGATCGCCGTGCCCATTCTTTGGCTCCTGGGCTGGTTCCATCGCTTCACCCACAACTACGGCGTCGCCATCATCCTGCTCACCATTCTGACCAAGGTGCTCTTCTTCCCGCTCACCCTCAAAAGCATGCGGTCGATGAAGGCGATGCAGGCGCTCCAGCCGCAGATCAATGCGCTCCGCTCCAAGTACAAAAGCGATCCACAGCGGATTCAGCGCGAGACGATGGAGCTCTATCGCGAGCACCGGGTCAATCCGCTCGGCGGATGCCTGCCGATGATCGTGCAGATCCCGGTTTTCTACGCGCTCTACGTCGCACTGTCAGTGTCCGTGGAGATGCAAAACGCCCCGTTCATCTGCTTCGGTCACCTTTTCGGTATGCATCTGTGGATCTGCGACCTGGCCGCCCAAGACCCAACGTACGTGCTGCCGATCCTGATGGGCTTGTCCATGTTTGTGCAGCAGAAGATGACACCGACGATGGGAGATCCGCGGCAGGCGAAGATGATGCTGCTTATGCCCGTGGTCTTCACCTTTATGTTCTTGAATCTGCCGTCGGGGCTCGTGCTCTATTGGACGCTCTCCAATGTGCTCCAGATCGCTCAGCAGCTCTACATGGAGCGCAGTGGTACTCCGGCAAAGCCGCTGGCCCGCGCGGCGAAGAAAGCGTGATTCGATAGTGCCGTGGCGCCCGCCAGGGATGACTCGCTAGAAGAGCTTTTCAAGGCCTTCCCTGCCCTCCTGGGGAGACCTGCGACAGCTGCCGAGCGGAAGGCCTTCGATCGCTATGCCGACCTGCTTGTTCTCTGGAACCGCACGCATCACCTCACCGCACTTCGATCGCGCTTGGCGATCGGCCGCGGCCTTTTCCTCGACTCGCTGCTGTTTCATGCTCTCCTCCCTCTCGGGGCGAAGCGCGTCGTCGACATTGGAGCGGGAGCCGGCATTCCCGGCGTTCCGCTCCGCATTGCGGATAATGAGATCTCGCTCACCCTGATAGAGTCTCGAAGGAAGCCTGTCTCATTTCTCCACGCTCTGGTTCGCGATCTCCAACTGACCAATGTCGAGATACATCATGGCCGCGCCGAGGTTCTTACCACCGAAGTACCAGAGCTCGAGGGCAGCTATGATTTTGTGGTCACTCGAGCGGTCCGGCTAGATGGCCAGTTCATAGACGGGGCCATGAAATATCTCAAGCCGGGCGGGAAGCTGCTGACTTCAGGTCCACCCTCCGGTGATCCGCAACCGGTGGTGAACTGGCCGGGCAATTTCGACTGGAAGACTATATCCTTCGCAAAGATAGGAATCATGCGAAGATTTTTCATAGCATCAAGGGACGGTTGATTTCCGGCCGTTTATTGGATACTGTTCCACGTGGAACGATGAGTACGGGCGTTTCACGTGGAACATCTCGAGAGATCTATTGGCCAAAGTCATAGCTGTTGCGAATCAAAAGGGCGGTGTCGGCAAGACCACAACCTCGGTCAATCTCGCCGCCGGTTTGGCCCTTGCTGAGCGCCGAACTCTGCTTGTTGACCTGGATCCCCAAGGTAACGCGACCACCGGACTAGGAGTCGACAAGGCTGGCTTGGAGCGGACGATCTATCACGTCCTGCTCGAGGGGCTCTCGATCGATGAAGCCAGGATCAAGACTGAGCTTGGATTCCTCGACCTCGTCCCTGCCGAGATAGACCTGGTGGGTGCCGAAATCGAGCTCGTCAGCATACCGAATCGGGAGCACAGGCTCAGAAGTGGCCTGACGGGAGTTGCCGACACGTATGATTTCGTTGTCATCGATTGCCCTCCCTCCCTCGGTTTGCTGACCCTGAATGCGCTCACCGCGGCAAACACCGCTCTGGTGCCGCTCCAATGTGAGTACTACTCCATGGAAGGTCTTGCCCACATCCTCCGGACCATCAGCCTCGTGAAGGAGAAGCTCAACCCGTCCCTAGCAGTGGAAGGCGTCGTACTGACGATGTTCGATGGTCGGACAAGTCTGGCAGCCCAGGTGAAAGGCGAAGTCCAAGGGCACCTCGGCGGACAGGTCATGCAGGCCATAATCCCGAGGAATGTACGAATCACTGAGGCTCCTAGCCATGGCAAGCCCATCATGCTCTACGACCTCAAGTCCCCCGGCTCTGCGGCCTACCTCGAACTGACCAAGGAGATCTTGAGCCATGAACCCTAAGCACGGCCTGGGCCGCGGCCTTGGAGCGCTGTTGGGGCCCTCTGTCGCCTCTACCCCGGAGATTCCGGCTGGCACGCAGGAGTTGGCGATAGATAGCATCATTGCCAATGCCAACCAACCAAGAAAAGCGTTTGATAACGCGGCCTTGCACGAGCTTTCCGAATCGCTCAAGCGCACCGGTGTGCTCCAGCCCATTGTGGTAAGGCGTTATGGTCAGCAATTTCAAATAGTTGTGGGTGAGAGACGTTGGCGGGCGGCTCAAATGGCGGGCCTCACTCACGTTCCGGCGGTGGTCCGCGAGGCCACCGATGCCCAGACACTGGAATTGGCTCTCGTGGAAAACCTGCTGCGCGAGGACCTGAACCCGATGGAAGAGGCTGAGGCCTATCAGCGGCTTCTGACCGAATTCGCCTGGACGCAGGAAGAGCTTGGCCAACGAGTCGGCAAGGATCGGAGCAGCGTCGCCAATTGCCTTCGCTTGCTGAAGCTGCCCGAGCTGATCCAGGCGGACCTTCGCCTGGGCCGCCTCACCATGGGTCACGCGCGCGCGCTCCTCTCCCTCACCTCCCCGGCCGACCAGCTCAAGCTCCGCGAGGAAATCCTCGCCCACTCGTGGTCGGTGCGCGCGACGGAGGAAGGCGTTCAGCGCAAGCGGCGATCGGCGCCCCGCCGCCTCGGACGGCGCTCAGCCGATCTCGCCGCGCTCGAGGATTCACTGAGGCAGGCGCTGGCCACGCGGGTCAGGCTTGTCGGCAACGAACGTGCCGGGCGCATCGAGATCACCTACACCTCGGCCGAGGACCTCGAGCGGCTGACGGAGCTCATTGCCGGCCGGCGGACGTAGATCGCGTAGACTCTGAGCATGGCTGAGCGCATCGTCGTAGGTCTGTCTGGTGGCGTCGACTCTTCGGTCGCCGCCGCGCTCCTCGTCGAGCAGGGCTTCGACGTGGTCGGTATTACGCTGCGGGTCTGGCCGTGGCAGGAATCGACGGACGCGGCGCAGCGCTTCGGCAGCTGCTGCTCGCCCGCCACGGTGGGCGATGCGCGGGAGGTCGCGCGCCGGCTCGGCATTCCGTACTACCTTCTCAACAGCGAAGCTGAGTTCGACCGCACGGTCATCGACGACTTCGCGCGAGAGTACGAGGCGGGGCGCACGCCCGTGCCGTGCACCGTGTGCAATCGCGACGTCAAGTTCGGCTCACTCCTCGCGCGCGCGCGCGCCTGGGAAGCCGCCGCCGTCGCCACCGGACACTATGCGCGCATCACGCGGGATCCGGTGACGCAGCGGTTCCTCCTCTGGCGCGGCGTCGACGCCCAGAAGGATCAGTCGGACTTTCTCTGGCCGCTCTCGCAAGCCCAGCTCGGCGCCGCGCGCTTTCCCGTTGGCGATCTGACCAAAGCCGAGGTGCGCGCGCGGGCGCGCGCGCTGGGACTCGTGACGGCCGACAAGCCTGAGAGTCAGGAGATCTGCTTCATTCCCGATAACGATTACCGCGGCTTTCTCCGGCGTCGCATTCCGCAGGCCTTCAGACCCGGCCCCATCGTGGATGGCGGCGGTCGCGTGCTGGGAGAGCACGAAGGCCTGGCCGCATATACGGTGGGACAGCGTCGAGGCCTCGGGCTCTCGACGGGGCGCACTTTGTACGTCACGCGGCTCGATCCGACTCGAAATACCGTTGTGGTCGGCGACGCACGCGAGGTCGAGGTCGATACCTTGGTGGCCGAGCAGGTCAACTGGATCGGCGTTGCGCGGCTCGACGGCCCGCTCGACGTTCTGGCGCAGATTCGCCACCGCCATACGCCGGCCCGGGCCACCATCAGGCCGGGAGACCGGGGAGTCGAGGTACGCTTTGAAGCCCCGCAATGGGCTCCAGCCCCGGGGCAGTCGGTTGTCTTCTATCAGGGCGACATGGTGGTCGGTGGTGGGGTCATCGGCGCAGGCCGGGCCGAACCCGCTTGACAGTTTTCCCCTCGGCGTGATACACGTTTAGCGTTTGTCCCTTATTTCACAACGTCTCGCAGCCGGAGAACTCAAGATGCGCCGTGTACTCGCCATCGCATGCTTCCTGGCCGGTCTCCTTCCGGTGGTCGCGTTTGCTTCCGGCGGGGATGAAGGTGGGCTGATCAGCCTCGACAAATCGCTCATCATCCAGGCGGTGAACTTCGTGATCCTGCTCGTGCTGCTGACCAAGCTCCTCTACAAGCCGCTCATGAAAAAGATGGACGAGCGCACGCAGGCGATACAGAAGTCACTCGACGAGGCCCAGGCCGCCCGGGCCGAGGCGCAGAAGGAGCGGGACGATTTCGCGGCGAAGATCCAGGCGGCGCACGGTGAAGCGCAGGCCATCCGGGCCGAGGCGCTCAAGGAGGCGGCCGAAGAGCAGCGGCGGCTGGTTGACGCCGCCAAGGCCGAGGCGGCGCGCCTCGTGGCGAGCGCGCGCCAAGAGCTGGAGCAGGACGTCCGCCGCGCGCGCCAAGAGCTCCGACGAGAGGTGGCCGATCTCGCCATCGGCGTCTCCCAGCAGCTGATCAAGAAGAGTCTCAATGACTCCGAGCACCGTCGCATCGTGGACGACGCGATCGCCCGTATGGGCCAGAAGAACTAGTCCGCAATGCGCGCCCAGGAGGGAACGGCCCGGCGCTATGCGAAGGCCCTGCACATGGCGGCGACCGAGGCTGGGGTAGGGGAGGCCGCGGGTCGTGAGTTGGCGGCCCTGCTCGAGGGGCTCGAGAGCAATCGCCAGGCCATGGACGTTCTGGCCCGGCCCTGGATCAAGCCGTCGGACCGGCACGCCGCCGCCCTCGAGCTCGCCAAGACGGCGGGATGCGGCAAGCTTGTCAGCGACTTCGTGGCCCTCGTGGCCGAGCGAGGTCGCCTGAACCACCTGGCGGCCATCGTGGCGGCTTATCGCGATCTCGAAGACGCCACGCTTGGCAGGGTCCGCGCCTCGGTCCGAACGGTGGTGGCCTTGACAGATACCGAGAAGACGCAGCTTTCCCAGCATCTCCAGGCGGCGCTCGGTAAGCAGATCCTCCTCGACGAGCGCGTGGACACGAATCTCCTGGGCGGCTTCGTCGCCCAAGTCGGCAGTCTCATTCTCGACGGCAGTCTCGACGGGCAGCTCGCACGCATGCGCGAGCGGCTGGTGAGGGGATAGGCATGATCAAGGCGCAGGAGATCAGCGAGATCATCAAGCGGCAGCTGCAGGGCTACGAGGCCGAGGTCGACCTCAAGGAAGCCGGCCGCGTCATCGAGGTGGGCGACGGCATCTCCCGCATCTACGGCCTGCAGGGCGCCATGGCGGGCGAGCTGTTGCAATTCCCCGGCGACGTCTTTGGACTCGTGCTCAACCTCGAAGAGGACAATGTCGGCGCGGTGCTGCTCGGCTCCGACATCCTCATCAAGGAAGGCGATAACGTCCTGCGCACAAAGCGCATCGCCCAGGTGCCCGTCGGCGAAGCGCTCACCGGCCGCGTCGTGGATGCCCTCGGTCAGCCCGTCGACGGCAAGGGCCCGATTGCGTCGAAGGAGTCCCGGCCGCTCGAGCGCTATGCCCCGGGCGTGGTCGACCGGCGCTCGGTCAAGGAGCCGCTCCAGACCGGCCTCAAGGCCATCGACGCCATGATCCCCATCGGGCGCGGCCAGCGCGAGCTCATCATCGGTGACCGCGGCACGGGCAAGACCGCCATCGGCGTGGACACGATCATCAATCAGAAGGGACAGGACGTGTTCTGCTTCTACGTGGCCATCGGCCAGAAGCAGTCCACCGTGGCCCAGGTCGTCAAGATCCTCGAGGACACGGGGGCCATGGCCTATACGACGGTGGTGGTGGCCTCCGCCTCGGAGTCGGCGGCCCTGCAGTACCTGGCGCCTTACACGGGCTGCGCCATGGCCGAGTTCTTCCGCGATTCTGGCCGCCATTCGCTCTGCATCTACGACGACCTCTCCAAGCACGCCACTGCCTACCGGCAGATGTCCCTGCTCCTGCGGCGGCCGCCGGGACGCGAAGCGTATCCGGGCGACGTGTTCTATCTCCACTCGCGCCTGCTCGAGCGCGCGGCCAAGCTCAACGAACAGCTGGGCGGCGGCTCCCTCACCGCGCTCCCCATCATCGAGACGCAGCTCGGCGACGTGGCCGCGTACATCCCGACCAACGTCATCTCGATCACGGACGGCCAGATCTATCTCGAGTCCGATCTCTTCTACTCCGGCATCCGGCCCGCCGTGAACGTGGGCCTGTCCGTGTCCCGCGTGGGTGGCTCGGCCCAGATCAAGGCCATCCGACAGGTCGCGGGCAAGCTCCGCCTCGACCTCGCCCAGTACCGCGAGCTGGCGGCCTTCGCGCAGTTCGGCTCCGACCTCGACAAGGCGACGCTGCAGCAGCTGGCCCGCGGCCAGCGCATGGTCGAGCTCCTGAAGCAGGGGCAGTACGCGCCTCTGACCGTCGAGAAGCAGGTGGCCATCATCTTCGCAGGCAGCCAGGGCCTCCTCGATGATCTGCCCGTCGATCAGGTACGGCCGTTCGAGGAATTCCTGTACCCGTATCTCGAGCGCAAGAATGCTCAGCTCCTCCCCGAGATCGCGAACAAGAAAGAGCTGACGGACGAGTTCCGCGAGGCGCTGACCAAGGCGCTCACTGCCGCCAAGTCCGAGTTCATCGCGGCTCGAGGCATCAAGGCGGCGTAGGGCGCGCAACGATGGCGACGCTCCGCGATATCCAGCGGCGGATCCGATCCGTCCAGTCCACCCAGAAGATCACCAAGGCCATGAAGCTCGTGGCCGCGGCGAAGTTCCGGCGCGCCCAGGAGCGCATTCTCGCCGCCCGTCCCTACGCGAAGAAGATGAACGAGCTGTTGAGCGGTCTCGTCGAGCGCACGGGCGACGAGACGCATCCGCTCCTCGCCCGGCGCGACACGGGGCGTAAGCGCCTCGTCATCATCACGGCCGACAAGGGACTGTGCGGCGCCTTCAACTCGCACATCCTGCGGGAGTCGCTGCGGTTTCTCCACGGGGCGGAAGAGAGCTCGGTGACGCTGGTCGTGGTGGGGAAGAAAGCCCGCGACTTTTACCGGCGCCGGCAGTTCACGGTCAAGTCCGAGATGCTGGGTTTCTTCGACCGGCTGGCCTACTCCCATGCGCAGGAGATCGCGAATGGGCTCATGCACGACTATCTCGCGGAGGAGGTGGACGAGGTTCACCTCATGTACAACGAGTTCCGCTCCGTGGCCGTGCAGCGGCCGGTCCGCCAGCAGCTCCTGCCCATTCCGGCCGATACGGAGAGCGACGACAAGGACGACGCGGGGCCCCAGGAGGAATACCTTTACGAGCCCGGCCCCCAGGCGATTCTCGCCTCGCTCTTGCCTCGTCACGTGACCACCCAGGTCTACCGCGCCCTCATGGAATCGGCGGCGGGTGAATACGGCGCCCGTATGACGGCCATGGAATCCGCCTCCAAGAACGCGCGCGAGATGATCAATGTCTTGACCATCCAGTACAACAAGGCCCGCCAGGAGCGCATCACCAAGGAGCTTCTGGATATCGTCGGCGGCGCGGAAGCCCTCCGCCAGTCCACCGAAGCGTAGCGAGAAGCAGAGAAAGGAATCGTCATGAGCCAAGGCAAGATCGTCCAGGTCATCGGCCCGGTCGTCGACGTGGAGTTCGAGCCGGGGAAGCTGCCCGCCATCTACAACGCGCTCGAGGTACCCGGAGCGGGTAGCACCGACGTCTTCGCCTACTCGGCCAAGCTCGTCCTCGAGGTTGCCCAGCACCTGGGCGAGAGCCGCGTGCGCGCAGTGGCCATGGCGGCCACGGACGGTCTCACGCGCGGCATGCCCGTCAACGACACGGGCCAGCCGATCTCCATTCCCGTGGGCAAGGAAACGCTCGGCCGCATCATCAACATCACGGGCGAAGCCGTGGACAAGGCGGGGCCGCTCAAGGTGACCAAGACCATGCCGATCCACCGGCCGGCGCCCACCTTCGAAGAGCAGTCGACCAAGGTCGAGATGTTCGAGACCGGCATCAAGGTCGTGGATCTGCTCGAGCCGTACACGAAGGGCGGCAAGACCGGCCTCTTCGGCGGCGCCGGCGTGGGTAAGACCGTGCTCATCCAGGAGCTGATCAACAATATCGCCAAGCAGCACGGCGGTATCTCGGTCTTCGCCGGGGTAGGGGAGCGCACTCGCGAGGGCAATGACCTCTACCACGAGATGAAGGAATCAGGCGTCATCGACAAGACGGCGCTCATCTTCGGGCAGATGACCGAGCCCCCAGGCTCGCGTTTGCGCGTGGCCCTCACCGGCGTCACCTCGGCCGAGTACTTCCGCGACGAGGAGGGGCAGGACGTGCTCCTCTTCATCGACAACATCTTCCGGTTTACCCAGGCGGGATCCGAAGTCTCGGCCCTCCTCGGCCGCATGCCGTCGGCCGTCGGCTACCAGCCGACCCTCGGCACCGAGATGGGCGCGCTCCAGGAGCGCATCACCTCCACCAAGAAGGGCTCCATCACGTCGGTGCAGGCGATTTACGTACCGGCGGACGACATCACGGACCCCGCGCCGGCCACGGCCTTCGCCCACCTCGATGCCACCACCGTGCTTTCGCGGGCGCTCACCGAGCTCGGCATCTACCCGGCCGTCGATCCGCTGGCCTCCACGTCGCGAATCCTCGACCCTCTCATTCTGGGCCAGGAGCACTACGCGACGGCCCGGGCCGTGCAGTCCATCCTCCAGCGCTACAAGGACCTGCAGGACATCATCGCCATCCTCGGCATGGAAGAGCTCTCGGACGAGGACAAGCTGACGGTGGCGCGGGCGCGGAAGCTGCAGCGCTTCCTCTCCCAGCCCTTCCACGTGGCCGAGGGCTTCACCGGCCAGCCCGGACGCTACGTGAAGCTCGCCGACACGATCCAGGGCTTCAAGGAAATCGTCGAGGGTCTCTGCGACGACATGCCGGAGCAGGCCTTCTACATGGTCGGCACCCTGGAAGAGGCGCGCGAGAAGGCCCGCAAGATGGGCGAGACGAAGTAGTGCTCTTCGAGCTGGCCACGCCGACGCGGATGCTCGTGAGCGTCGAGGCCGACGAGGTCGTGGCGCCGGGCACGGAAGGGTACTTCGGCGTCCTGCCCGGTCACGCCGCCTTCCTGACCACGCTCAAGCCCGGAGAGGTGACCTACCGCAGCGGCCAGACCGAGCACCATCTGGCCGTGCTGGGGGGCTTCGCCGACGTGCGCGCCGAGCGCTTCATCATCCTGGCCGAGAATGCCGAACGGCCCAAGGAGATCGATCGGGCCCGCGCCGAGCGCGCCCGACAGCGCGCCGAGATGCGCTTGCAGGGCAGGAGCCCCGACGGCGTGAGCGAAGAAATCGACTTTGCGCGCGCCCTGGAGGCCCTGGCCCGCGCGCTGACGCGCCTGCTCGTTCTGTCGCACGCGGAATAGCTGCCCCCGGCTGCACCGCGGGCAGGGCAGACGGGCGGATGAGCGCCCCGCTCCCGTGGCACCGTAGCGCTCGCGCCGTCTCCCAACTCTTCGCCACGTAAGCATTTCCTCTATGGCATGTGATTCGCATTTCGGTCCGGGCATGACGACAATCCTGATAGTCGACGATGAGCCCCCCATCCTGGATCTGGTGCGCTTCACCCTCGAAGACGCCGACGTGCGCGTCGTCGAAGCGTCGGACGGCGTGGAGGCCCTCGCGGTCGCACGCCGGGTAAGGCCCGACCTGATTCTTCTCGACGTGCACATGCCGAGGCTCGACGGCCTCGAAGCGTGCCGGCAGATCAGACGCGAGCCCGCCTTGGCGCGAACGCCCATTGTCATGCTCACTGCGGCGGGCCAGGAGGCAGACCGCGCCCGCGGTCGAGAGGCCGGGGCCGATGAATACCTGACCAAGCCCTTTTCGCCGCTGGCCCTCCTCGCTCTGGTCGAGGCGCTGGTGCCGGAGACACGGTCATGGCGGCCGATGTAGCGCTATCCCAGGCGCTCGCCTACGCGCGCGACCTTCGAAACCTCTACGAGGTGACGCGGGCGCGCGAGCAGGAAGTCGAGCGGGCGCGCGACAAGCTGCGCGCCGCATACCAGCAGTCGCTGACCTATGCCGTCGATCTGAAAAAGACGCATCGGAAGCTTCAGAGCTCCATTCTCCAAAGCCTCCTCGGCTTGGCCAATGCGCTGGAAGCGAAGGACGAGTACACGCGCGGGCATTCGGATCGCGTGGCCACTCTCGCGAGGCGATTGGCGCTGGCCGCGGGGCTTGGCGCCCGAGAAGTGGTCACGATAGCCCAGTCCGGATTGCTCCACGACCTGGGCAAGATTGCGGTGCCGGAGCGCATCCTGAGGAAGGCCGGGCCTCTCACGGACGACGAATGGCAGGTGATGCGTCGGCATCCGCTCACGGGGGCGCAGATCGTGGCCCCTCTCGAATTCTTCGCCGACGGCGCCCTCATCGTCCGCCATCATCACGAGCGCCATGATGGCAGCGGATACCCGGACGGGCTCTCGGGCGAGACGATTCCCGTGGGCGCGCGCATCATCGCCATCGCCGACGTCTACGATGCGCTCACCTCGGACCGGCCGTACCGACGCGCCCTCGATCATCGGGGGGCGCACGAGCGGATGACAGCCGAAGCGGATCACACGCTCGACGGGCGGCTCCTTGGAATCTTCTTCGACAAGGTGATCGATGCGCCTCCTGGCCCATCGGGTCGAGACTGAGCGATCGGCGAGCCTCTCCGCGATCGCGGGGCAGCTGGGCTTGGTCGCGGGCCTGGCGGCGCTGGGCAGCGCGCTGGGAATGGGCGCCGACTCGCTGGCCGGGCTCGGCAGTAGTCTTGGCCACGCCTTCGCCAGCGGATCGGTGCATGCAGGGTTTCTGTCGGCCGGCTGGGTCTGGGCGCTCCGGGGTCACAGGAGCTGGCAGGGGCCCGCCCTCCGGGGAGCCGGTGCGCTCATCGTCGCCTCGCTGGCCGCCGGGCTTTCTCCCGCGGGCGCCGTCGCCTATCTTCTTGTCCCTCTTGTCGTCGCGCGGGACGCCACCGTCTGGCATGCCCGGCTCGAGTGGATAGGCTGGCGCGCTCCTCGCGAGCTGCGTGCACCCTTCGTGGGCGCGGCCTCGGGGATCTTCCTCGGGATTCACCTTCTCTTCGCGGCGTCGCTCATGCTGGGCTACCCGGTGTCCGTTCCCGATGGGCGCCGATACCTGGCCGCGGTGGCCTATGACATCGGCGCCAATGCGCTGACCGCCGAGTGGCTTTTCCGGGGCGCGATCTTTTCGGCGCTCTGGCGCCGCTGGAGCTTCTGGCCGGCCGCCGCGGCGTCCACCGGTCTGGCACTCCTGCGTTACCTTCTCGACCCTGCGCTGCCGCAAACCGCCGAGCTCGTGGCCGGCGCGATGTTCTACACGTTGCTATTGGGCCTCGGCTGCTGCGCGCTTCGAGCCTGGAGCGGCAGTCTCTTGCCCGGCTACCTCGCCACCGTGGCCTTTTTCGCGGCCTATCGCATCCTGCTCGTGTGATCTTCGGCGCGCTGGGGCTGGTCGCGCTCATTGCCCTCGCCGTACGGCTCGCGGGCGGGGATCAGGTGTCGTCGCTTCACCATCTCTATCTGCTCCCCGCCCTCTGGGCCGCGCTCGCTCGCGGCGTGACGGGCGGCTGCCTGGTTGGACTCGTCGGGGGCCTTGTCCAGGCGCTGAGCATCTTTCCCTTGATCGAGCGGGCGGGCCCGTCGTGGTCCGCGGTGGATGGAATTGTTTCGCTCTCGACCCCGCTCACTCTGGGATTGGCCGTCGGGCGATTGGTAGATCAATCACACGGCCGCGGCGCCCAGCTCGACGCCTTGCTCGATATCCAGCGGAGCCTTGCCGGCCAAGGGCCGCTGGGGCAGCGGTTGGCCGTCGTCGCCGAGCTCACACGACGGGCCCTCGGAGTGGATCGGGTGCGGCTCGTTCTCGAATCCGGCGGCGGCGATCATGTGGCGGCCAGCGCGCCCGAGGATTTCCGTCCTGCGGAGACCCTGCCGAAGGTCGCCGCCACCCCGTGCCGACGGCTCGTGCTGCCGCTCGATGCAGGGCAGGGACCGGCGGGCGCGCTCATCGTCGAGAAGGACTGGGACCTCTCCACGGCCACGCGCAGCGCGGCGAGCGCCCTCGCGCTGCACTTGACCCTCGCCATCGAGAATGCGCGGCTCACGGAACGGCAGCGACACTTCGCCCACGAGCTCGAGGAGAAGGTGGCCGGCGCCACGCGACGCCTGCGCGAGCTCGATCAGGCCAAGAACGAATTCCTCACCATTGCCTCTCACGAGCTGCGCACCCCGCTGACCGCGCTTCAGGGGTTCAGCGAGCTCCTCCTCACGCGCGAGGTGCCGCCCGATCGGGCGCGGCGATACCTCGGGCACGTCCACATGGAATCGAAGCGACTTGGCCGGATCGTGGGCGATCTGCTCGACCTCTCCCGAATCGAATCGGGCCGCGGCCCGGATCTGCAACGGGTGCCCCTCGACCTAGGCGAGATCATCGAAGCCAACCTCGAGATCTTCGCGCCCCAGCATCCGCGTCACCACTTCGATTGGAGCGGCGCCGGCTCCGCTCCGCCCCTCTGTGCCGATCGGGATGCGGTGGACCGCATGCTGAAGAACCTGCTGTCCAACGCCATCAAGTACTCGCCGCGCGGGGGGCGCGTGCGGGTCGAGACCGGTATCGCCTTCGACAAGCCCGGCATGGTCGAGCTGTCTGTCGAGGACGACGGCGTCGGCATCGCCGCGGAAGCCCTGCCGCGCATCTTCGACCCCTATGTGCGCGTCAGCAATCCCGAGACGGCGGCGGCGCCCGGCTTGGGGCTCGGACTGAGTCTGGTCAGAGGGCTGGCGCACGCGCATGGCGGCACCATCGAAGTGGAGAGCCTGCCTGGGAAAGGCTCGCGCTTCCGGGTGCTTTTGCCCGGCTGAAAAGCCCGGATTTGGCCGATTTTCCGGCCAGTTCGCTTGACACCCTCCGACGGCTGCGTGTAGTCTCTGACGGGCTCATGTCAAGGCAGAACGAGATCGCGGGCAGGATGGCGGAGGCCGTGGTGAAGCGGCTGGTCGCGAGGAAGCTCGCCGAGATCAAAGACGAAACGCGGGCGCGGGAAGCGGTTCGCCACGTGCTTTCCGAGAACTTCCTCGCGGAAGAGAAGATCGACCGCGAGGTCAAGAGCCTCCTCCTCGACCATGCGAAGCTCATCAAGGACTCCGCTTCCGACTACAAGCGGCTCTTCACCATGGCCAAGACCAGGCTCGCCCGCGAGCGAGGCTTCACACTGTGATGCGCATGAGTCGCGAACGGCTCTTCGGCCTGGCCGAGCGCATCGTCAGTGACTTGGCGGCGACGGAAGGCGTGGTCATCCGGCAGATCGCCGACGACAAGGTCCGCACTCAGCTCCGGACCGAGATCTTTCGCGTGCTCGAGGAAGAAGGCCGCCTCGAGGAGACGGTGGACCAGGAAGTGCGGAAAACGCTGAGCAGCTATTCGCGTCCCGCGCCTGAGGGCAGCTCCGAGTGGGAAGTCCTCTACAACAAGACGCGCGACGAGGTGTACAAGCGGAGGCTCCGGCTGTGAAGCGTATCGTGGTCGGTCTCTCCGGGGCCTCGGGAGCGATCTACGGCATCCGCTTTCTCGAGCTCTTGCGAGGACGTCCCGGGGTGGAGGCGCATCTGGTCGTGTCCGATCCCGCGAAGCGCACTATCGTGGAGGAGACCGACTGGACCGTCAAGAACGTGGAGGCGCTGGCCACCCATCGCTACGACAACAAGGACATCGGCGCCGCCATCGCCTCGGGATCTTTCAAGACCGACGGCATGGTCATCGTGCCGTGCAGTGTGAAAGCGGCGGCCTCGGTGGCCCACTGTCTGGCGGGTACCTTGTTGACGCGCGCAGCCGACGTCACCCTGAAGGAGGGCCGCCCCCTCATCCTCGTGGTGCGCGAGACGCCGCTGCACCTGGGGCACCTCCGCATGCTCACGGCGCTCGCCGAGATGGGAGCGATCATCATGCCGCCCATGCCCGCCTTCTACAATCGGCCCAAGCAGATCGAGGATCTCGTGGATCACACGCTGGCCCGAGTTCTCGACCGGCTGGGCCTGCCTCAGGAGCTCGTTCCGGAATGGCAGGGTACCAACCGGCGCACTGACCTGCCCTCGCGCGCGTGAGCGCCATTGTCGCCGCCGGAGCCCGCGCGCCGGCCGCGATCGACCTCTCCATCGTCATTCCCGTCTACAACGAAGAAGAGAACCTGCCCGTGCTCTGGCCCGAGATCCGCGAAGTGCTGGATCCCACCGGGCTCAACTACGAGGTGATCTTCGTTGACGACGGCAGCCGCGATCGGAGCGCCGAGATCGTGCGCGGCTTCCACGAGCAGGATCGGCGCGCGCGGCTCGTCCGGCTCAAGGCCAACGCAGGCGAGACAGCGGCCACCGATGCCGGCTTCAAGTCGGTGCAGGGGCGTTGGGTGGTGGTCATGGACGCCGATCTCCAGAACGACCCGCACGATATCCCGGGCATGCTGGGCCATCTCGGCCAGTGGGACGCGGTCACCGGCTGGCGCGTGAAACGCGGTGACGGCGATTCGTGGGTTCGTCGCGCCTCCTCGAGAATCGCCAATCGTATCCGCAACAGGATCAGCGACGAGACGATACAAGACAGCGGCTGTACATTCAGGGCATTTCGCCGCGAGTGTCTCCGGGATCTGGTCCTCTACAAGGGGTTTCATCGCTTCATGCCGACCCTGCTCAGGATGCGCGGCTACCGCGTGCTGGAAGTCCCCGTCAACCATCGGCCGCGTCGTTTCGGCGAGTCCAAGTACGGCATCGGCAACCGGGCGTGGAGCGCCTTCAAGGACCTGCTCGCGGTGCGCTGGATGAAGGACCGGCTGCTCCGTTACGAGGTCGCCGAAGACCTGGGTGGCGAGGAGAGCAACCGCGCATGAGAGTGCTCCTGATCGGCCTGGGGCGCTGGGGGGAAAAACACCTGCGCGTGCTGGGCGAGCTGGGCTGCGAGCTCTGGGTCGCCGACCGATCGCCGGAGCGCCGGGCGTTCGCGGTCAAAGCGGGGGTGCCCGAGGCGCGCGCGGTGGCGGATTTCCGCGCGGCGTTGCCCCACGTGGACGTGGTCGATCTGGTCACGCCCGCCGACAGTCATCTATCACTCGCGAGTGAGTGTCTGCGCGCGGGCAAGGACTGCTTCGTCGAGAAGCCTTTGACGCTCACGGTGGCCGAGGGACGCGCTCTGGCGGGCGTCGTGCGCTCGACCAAGCGTGTGCTGCAGGTCGGTCACATCTTCCGCTTCCATCCGGTGACGCAGCTCATGCGCGAGCGGATCAGGAGCGGAACCGCGGGAGCCGTCCGCTACTGCACGGGGCGCTTCGCGGGCTTCAAGCGTCCGCGCACGGACGTAGGGGTGACGCAGACGGACGGCATCCACTATTTCGATCTCTTCGCCTACCTGCTCGAGGAGAACCCCACCGCGGTGACGGCGACCCTCCGCGATTTTCTCGGCCGCGGCATGGACGATGTCGGCTTCTGCTCTGTCGAGTACGACCGCGTCCCCGCGTTCGTCGAGGTCGGCTACTTCGCGCCGGGTACCTACCGCGATTGCGTGATCGTGGGTGAGGAGGAGACGCTGGCCGGGGACTTTGGCACTGCGGAGGTCAAGGTCCTCGCCAATCGGCACGTCAAGCACGGCGAGGTCTGGAACGCGCCCGACGGTGCGGGGGAGACTCTTAAGGCTTCGGGGCCCGAGCCGCTGCGCCAGGAGCTCACGCTGTTCCTGGATGCCTGCGCGCGCCGTACCGCCCCGCCGGTGGACGTGGAGGCCGGGTTGCTGGCCCTCAAGGTCGTGGAAGCGGCGCAACGCTCGTCCGAGCTGGGCCGTCGTGTCTTGCTGTCGGAGCTGGGCTAATGCTTCGAGAGCACGCGAGAGGAGAGGAGCCATGAAGTCTGTCACGATCGACCGGAACCGACCGCTACGTGACGAGCCCAAGACGGGACACAATCGCTGGCACCCGGACATCCCCCCGATCGTGGAAGTGGACGAGGGCGAGGAGGTCGCGCTCGAGACTCGTGAAGCCACCGACGGGTATCTCACTCCGAGGTCGACGGAGACCGATTTCGCCGCATTGCAGGCGGGGGCGATACATCCTCTGACCGGTCCCGTCCTCGTGAAGGGCGCCCGGCCCGGCGATCTGCTCGAGATCGAGTTCGTGGACATCGTTCCCCAGCCGTGGGCCTTCACGGCGATCATGCCCGGGCTGGGTTTTCTGCGCGACATCATGACCACGCCGTTTCTTGTTCACTGGGACATCGCGGATGGCTGGGCGACCTCGCGGCAGCTCCGCGGTGTGCGCATCCCGGGGGCGTCCTTCATGGGCGTGTCCGGAGTGGCCCCGTCACGGGCGCAGCTCGAAGCGTGGACCCGGCGCGAAGCCGAGCTGCTCGCTCGCGGAGGCATGGTCTTCCCGCCCGACGCGGCCGGCGCGGTGCCTGCCTCGGGGCCGGCGGCCATCGACGGGCTACGAACGCTGCCTCCTCGCGAGAACGGCGGGAACTTCGACGTCAAGCAACTCAGCAAAGGCGCGAAGCTCTTGCTGCCCGTCGCCGTCGACGGCGCCCTCTTCTCGACGGGTGACGGCCACTTCGCCCAGGGCGACGGCGAGGTATGCGTCACCGCCGTGGAGATGGGCGCGACCTGTGTCGTGCGCTTCCGCGTGCATCGGGGCGAAGCCGAGCGCCGCCAGATCCGCTGGCCGAGATTCCAGCGAAACGACTACTTCATCGATCCGCGCTGGGCAGCGCCCCAGCGATTCATCGCCACCATGGGGATGCCGATCGACGAGCAGGGCGTCAATCAGGGCGAGAACCTCAACACGGCCTGCCGGAGCGCCCTCCTCAACATGATCGCGCTGCTCCAGGAGCGCGGCTTCACCCGGGAGCAGGCGTACGTCATTTGCAGCGTGGCCGTTGATCTGCGGATCAGCAACGTGGTCGATGTGCCGAACTACGTGGTGTCCGCCCTGCTCCCGGAGGACATCTTCCAGGGGTGATCCGCGGGGAAGAGGCTAGGCAAAAGCTGCCAGCGCAGTGTCCTCGGTCTCGTACAAGTGAAGCAGGCTGTTGAAGCCCGATACCTCCATCACGTGTTTAACTGTGGCATTGGCCGGGCAGATCTTGGCGGCACCTCCGTTTACCTGGAGCAGCTTGGCCGCTACCATGATCGTGCGCAGGCCCGCGCTGCTCACGTACTCGAGTCCCTCGACGTTCAGGAGAACCTTGCGGTCACCACCCTGGGCGATCTGGTTCAGCTCGGTGGACGCACGCCCAGACGTCCGTGAATCCAGTCGGCCGACCATGTCCACCACCAACGCATCGCTCACGCGTGGCGGCTGATCTCGGCCAAGAAGAACGAGCCGACGTTCATGCTGGACTGGCGGCTCCGCGCCTTCCGGCACTGGGTCACACTGGAGCACTCGGCGGGCGAGCCGCGATGGGCCAATGTCACGTATCGGCCCATCGACTACTAGAAGATCATTCACTACTCGGCGCCGAAGCAGAAGGTGGCCCCCGCTTGGAGGACGTCGACCCCGAGATTCTCCGAACCTTCGAGAAGCTCGCCATTCCGCTGGAGGAACAGATCCCCGTCAATATTTACGAACTTGGATTGATCTACGGCATTGCCGTCGAGCCGACCGGGGCAGTCACCGTCCGCATGACGCTGACCGCGGCGGGTTGTCCGGCGGCTCAGGCTTTGCCCCAGGAGGTCGAGGAACGGGTCCGTGCCGTTCCCGGCGTCACCAACGTCAAGATCGATCTCGTGTTCGATCCGCCCTGGGATCAGAGCCGAATGTCGGAGGCCGCGAGGCTTCAGCTGGGGCTGCTCTGAGCCGGAGGGCCGGTCCGTCGCGCGTCAGGGAGTAGTGACGATCGACTCAATTGCCGCAGCTGTGCCTGCAGGGATAGCTAACAAAATACCCCCACGCCCGCGTCACACTCGCGACGTCGACACGTGAGGGAATCTTTCAAGCACGTGCATGGCGTATCCATCAGGTCGCCGCGCATCTCCGCGTCCGTCCGACCGGATCGAGCCGGCACGACGGCGGCGGCGCGAACCATGACTTGCGCTAGCGGGGAGCGCGGGCATCCCGCGGGCCGCGGCGACCTGGGAGGAGTTGCTCACGGTCAGCCGTGTCGCGCGGACTGAGCCGTTACTTCTGACCCGTGAAAAACTCCTTGATGTTCTCGCCGCTGAACTTGGCACCTTCCACGACGGTATGACCGATGCCCGCGAACATTTCCCTGAACCCGAGGCCGACCTGACCCTGGCCGATCTGCTTAGCGCCCTGCTCGACGCGTTTGGTCGCCTGGTCCACCTTGGTCTTGTCGGCGGCGCCGGCCGTCCCACTTGAGAGAGCCAGGGCCGCAAGAAATCCGGGAGCGATCCATGCCCAGCGAAGTCTCCGTGTCATGAAGTACCTCCGTCAGTGCGCTTGACCGACAAACCCAGGTTACCAGCTGTATGGTTTCCCCGCACATACCCGCCCGGCGCGGCCTTCAGGCAGAGGTGTACGGCGCGGGACTCTGCATCGGCACCTGGTAGAGGTACTCGCGCAGATACTGGACCTCCTCCTCTCGGTCCCGTAGGACGGCCCGCGTCAGGTCACGGATCGAGATCATAGACAGCATCTTTGATCCGCTCGTCACCAGAAGGTGTCGGATGCCCGCCTCGTCCATCGCGCTCATGGCCGACTCGTAGTCCATCTCAGCGTCGGCGGTCACGACGTCCGCGGTCATCACATCGCGCACGGGAAGGGTGGCAGAATCCAGGCCTTGGTGCAGCACGCGCCGGACGACGTCGCGCTCGGAGAAAACGCCGGCCAGCCGGTCGCGATCGAGCACGATAACGATGCCGACGTTGTGGTCGGCCATCAGATGTATCGCCTCGGAGACCGTGGCCGTCTTCTGCACCGTGAAGAGGAAGCCAGATCGCATGATGTCACGAAGCTTCTTCATCACTCGCCCTCCCTTGGCACCGGTTCCTGTGGGATCCGGAAGACGTTCCCCCAGAGCAATCCGGCCCATCGGTAGATGTTCTGCTCGTCCGGCTGGCGCATCCGGCCAGCCCGCATCCCCTTTCCGAGGCAGCATCGGCCGTGCCAGGCCTAGCGGTCGATTCAGGCGCGGTGAGTTCGGGCATCCTCTGCTTGGAAATGCAGGGATTAGTCAGCTATTGGCAAGATCTGACGGCCCAGCCGACGTGCTGGAATGCCAAAGGGAATCGCTTTCGCGAAGGAGTTCGGGTGCCCACTGCGTCAAAAGTTCCCGCTACCGAGTCAGAAATACCCGCACTTAGCAATCTTATTTCTGCGACGCACTTGCTCCAATCTTTCTTCGCCGCGTCCCCCGAGACCCTGCCCCGGCCCGACGCCATCACACCCTGCCGCGCCTCCGGCTCACGTTCGACGCCGACGGGATTTTGCTCACGTCCGTCGACATTGGCCGCGAGCCGAACTCGTGGCCCACCCGTCCATGACCAAGAGCATCACGACCGTCCCGGCTGGCGGCGCGCTGACCGCGGAAGAGATCGCCGTCAGTCTCAAGGAGACCAGGAGCTTCTGGGTCACAGCTCCTTGGCGATGATGATGTGTTACGCCTACGTCGCCCCGGAACGCCTCCGTACCGCCGTCTCCCGTTTCACTGGCCTCACGAGCGGGGAAAGGATCCACCGAAATCACCGAAGATCGGGCGCAAGCTCGGCCGCATGAGGTAGTATCGGAGGAGTCGTTGGTCCGTAACTAGCTGGTGCCGAAGGGGGGACTCGAACCCCCACACCCTTGCGGGCACATGACCCTGAATCGAATCCCGGAGCAGCCGCAGACGCACTCCCCGCACCCCCTGTAGAAAAACCAAAGGCTTCCACGCCATGACGACTCCACCGCGTGCGTGGAGTTCGTCAGGCTATGGCACCGCCGTGGCACCAGAGGATATGATAAATACTACACGGGCCCGCGCGGGCCCAGGCGGTGAGTTAGTTACTTTCCGGTGCGAAACACACGGGATTGATCGGGTGTTTGTGCGGGGTCGGGGTGTCGGCACTCGTCCCAATGGACCAATTTGCTTGACGACTCCGGCGCGGGTGCGCGATGGTGAG
>Ga0137360_10000192_pt1 | contig 34743 bp, 21 predicted proteins | sample Mad1_60_16metaG_FD_104924 | JGI IMG/M metagenome (GOLD analysis project Ga0137360, IMG submission 104924) | Vadose zone soil microbial communities from Angelo Coast Range Reserve, California, USA - Mad1_60_16 metaG | ecosystem: Environmental > Terrestrial > Soil > Vadose zone | place: USA... | reverse complement strand
TGCGTCGCCTTTCCAGTACGCACCCGCCAGCGACAGAACCTTGAATGCGCGCAGCCGATTTGTATTCGGCACGTGCGGGCCCAGGCAGAAATCGATAAACGGCGAACCATCGATGTAATAGACGCTCACGAGGGCGCCGGCCTTTTCATCGATCAGTTCGCACTTCAAAGGCTCTTCACGTTCCGCAAAGAGTCGCAGGGCTTCAGCTTTGGAAATTTCGTCGCGTCGATAAGGCATGTTGCGCTTGGCGATGTCGCGCATGCGCTTTTCAATCACCGGCAGGTCGGCTTCAGTCAAAGTCCGCGGCGCAATCACATCATAGAAAAAGCCATAGCGCGGATCTTCGAGCAGCGCCGGGCCAATTCCGAGCTTCGTTCCCGGAAACAGATCGAGCACCGCGGCTGCGAGCAAGTGCGCGGTCGAGTGACGCAGTACATCCAGACCTGCCAGCGTCTGGGGCAGTACTGGCTCGATCTTGATCGCATCGCCATTCGCCTGCGAATCCAGCGTGTACGCCAGATCGACTTCGCGGCCGTTCACCCGGGCAGCCAAAGCTTGCTTGGCAAGATCCCGATCGAGCTTCTTCAAAGCCTCGGCGACAGTGATCGAGCCAGGAACCTGAACCGGGACACCATCTTTGAGTTGTACATTGATCTCGCTCATCTCTTACCTGAAGACTCGTTTATGTCTTCCCAGAAGAACAGCCGATCGATAGCACTTGATCGCGAGTGCCGGTCTCGCTCCACTAGGAGCAATATATCTATAGCACCGATCGGATATCGGATCGCTCGAAGCTCCTTTAGGAGCGAAACTCTCACTTTGACATTCCGCTCCTAAAGGAGCTAGCGAGTTCTGAGATACCCGAAAGCCATAAACATTCGGCCCCTAGCGGGGCGAACAAGGCTTTCCGCACATCGAGCGGCAAAGCCACACACGAAGGAAACCTTCGCGCTCCTTCTTCCTCCCGATTAACTATTCACGATTTACTAAACCAAACGATCGGATTCGATAGGAGCGCCCTCGTCGCCGGCCCGGAGTACAGGCTCGGCAATCAAAACGTGAATCGTGTAGTGCAGCGATTCATGACAAAGGTCTTCCGGAGCATCCTATCAAAACTTCGAAATTAGCAAGTGGATAGCAATTCAATTCGCGTTCCACAGTAACTGCAATTTACGCAGCGAATTCTAGCAAAGTAGCACGAGGCGCGCAACCTGGCCAGCATTTTGGGCCGGACTAAAAGTATATTCCTTGTCTGTGAGATAGGTCGAGGGAGACCCCGTGTCAACATTAATTTGACACCGACTTCTCTCTTACCGAGAAAGAAGTTCTCCGTGAGTCGACATTCCGATCGGGACCTGCCCTTCTTTCTCGTGGCCGAGCGCTTCCAGTTGCCTTGACAGGGCGGGGCCGATTCAAGAGTATAGGGCCACCGATTCGTGCTTTTCAGGAAGAATGAAGTCAGCGAGTGTCTAAGTTCCGCGAACTGGTGTCCATGACGCCTATGATCCGCAGGGCCTCATCGAGTGCCCTGTGGCGCATTTTTCGCTGAGTGAACATGATCGCGTTTTTGGACCCGAGAGAGACAAGCACTTGAACAAAACAGGGAGAACAATCATGAGTTCCGTACAACAGGAAAGGGCAGCTTATGTTCCCGTAACGCCCGCGGATGGAAATAATGAAGCGGCTCAGTCACCGCCGGTGGATGCGCCGGCCGCGGACCAGGGCGAGAGCGGCAACGTTGATAAGATCCGCGAGATCATCTTCGGCGGACACATGCGCGATTACGATCAGCGTTTCCTGCGCCTGGAAGCCCGGATGATCAAGGAGGGGGTCGACCTGCGCGAGGAAACAAAGCGCCGGTTTGATGTCCTGGAGATGTTCGTCAAGCGCGAGTTTGAAGCCCTCTCCGAGCGACTCCAGAGCGAGCAGCGTCACCGGGAAGACTCCGTGCAGGGCTTGTCACGTGCCTTGACTGAGACGGGTCAGGCGCTGGAAGGAAAGCTCTTGCAGCTTGATGCACATTCAGCGCGGGCGCAACGCGATCTGCGCCAGCAGATTCTCGATCAGTCGAGAAGTCTGAGCGAGGAGATTCATCAAAAGCATGCGGAAATGTCTACCGCCGTTGAACGAGAAGTGGCCAGCCTCAATCAAGACAAACCCAGTCGCAGCCATTTGGCCTCGATGTTCAGCGAGCTGGCGGCGCGCCTGAATGGCGATTTGAAAATCACTACAGAGATCTAAGTGTCCGCTCGCGAACCAACAACAGTGTCGTCAGTGCCTGCCTCCGAACCTGGATCAATCGTCGGATCGATGCCTGACGAGCCGAACGGCACGATCCATGTTGAATCGCAATCGCTCGCCGATGAAGCGGGCATGGAAGAACTCCGTAGTCTGCTGCTCGGTCCCACCGAAAAGCAGCTGGCTGACGTGCACGCCCTGCTCACCGATCCGCAGCGACAACTAAAAGAGGTCGCCCATATTCTGCCTGCGGCAATTGCCGTTCGTTCACGCCAGGATGATGAACTCACCGACGCCATGGCGCCGACGGTAGCAGCGGCGCTCGATCGCTCGATTCGCAAAGATCCACAGCCGCTGGCCGATGCCCTGTTCCCGGTGATGGGCCCCGCAATTCGCAAATCGATCGCGGCGGCGCTGAGCGGGATGATCGAGTCGTTCAATCAGACTCTGGCACACAGCCTCTCGATCCGCGGCTTGCGTTGGAGATTTGAAGCGTTGCGCACGGGGAGATCCTTTGCCGAGGTCGTGATGCTGCACACGCTCCTTTATCGGGTCGAGCAGGTCTTTCTTATTCATAAGGAAACCGGATTATTGCTCCAACAGGTAAGCGCTGGAGGTACTGCAGTCCAGGATGGGGACATGGTTTCGGGAATGCTGACCGCAATTCAGGATTTCGTGCACGACTCTTTCAGCACCCGCCGCGACGATCAACTTGAGACGCTGCAGGTAGGCGAGTTAACGGTCTGGATCGAGCAGGGACCGCTCGCCGTACTGGCCGGAGTGATCCGTGGCAACGCCCCGATCGAACTTCGTTCCATTTTCCGCGAAACGCTGGAGCGGATTCATCTGCAGTACGGCGCCGCAATGAAAGAGTTTAAGGGCGACGCCGCGCCTTTCGCGCCCGTGGCAGAGATGCTCGAAGAATGTCTGCGGTCGCGTTATCACGAAGCCGAGCAGCCTGCACGTTCGGGTCGTCTGCTTACTCCCTTTCGCATCGCGGCCGCGCTGTTGCTGATGATAGTTCTGGTGTGGGGATTTTTCTGGCTTCGCAACCAACGCCGGTGGGATGACTTCGTCGCGCGCTTGCGTTCAGAGCCTGGGATCGTTGTGACCGACGCGGAAAAACGCGGCTGGAAGTATCACATCGGTGGGTTACGCGATCCGCTGGCCGCTGACCCGCAGGTGATTCTGCGGGAATCGGGTATAGACCCCCGAGGAGTAGTGGATCATTGGGAACCCTTTACAGCGCTATCGCCGGAAATCGTTCTGGCCCGCGCGAAGAAACTGCTCGCGCCGCCCGCTTCCGTGAACTTGAAAGTTGCCGAGAACACCCTCGTGGCTGATGGCTTTGCTTCGCATCAGTGGGTCTTGCAGGCGCGCCAGGCCGTCCGATGGCTACCCGGTCTGGGCCAATTGCGGGAAGACAACCTGCTGGATCTCGAGCGCATTGAAGATCCGCTCTTGATGTTCCAATTGGATCGCGCAGAATTAGTGCCAGGTCAGGAAGACAAGTTCACTCGGCTGTCCGCGGACATCGGTCGTTTGCAGGCGCAGGCGCAAGCCATGCAAAAGAATGTTCGCCTGGAAATCGTGGGGCACACCGATGGCAGCGGTTCCGAAGCACACAACAACACGCTCAGCGCTGAGCGCGCTCAGACAGTTGCGAACGCCCTGCGAACGAGGCTGCCGGTATGGACTAATCTCACAGTCGAGGCCGCGGGCACCAAAGAACGTTTACGCGACGAGTTTACGGAAGCGGATCGTGCCACGAACCGCAGCGTGACGTTTCGGGTGATCAGCACCGACGCACGCTAGGGACAGCTTCCTTATGATTCAGAAAAAAGTTTGCATGGTCGGGACCTTTGCGGTCGGCAAGACGAGTTTGGTGCGTCAGTTCGTCGAGAGTGTCTATTCCGACAAGTATCACACCACGGTCGGCGTCAAAGTAGACAAGAAGGTCGTCGCGGTGGGCGAACAGGATGTGACACTAGTGCTCTGGGATATCGAGGGGGCAGAGACGGGCCACGAACTACGTCAGTCCTATTTGCGCGGCGCTGCTGGATATTTACTGGTAGCCGACGGCACGCGCCCGGATACTATCGCTAACGCCGAGGCCCTGCAGGCCCGAGCGGAGGCGACCGTCGGAAGCGTTCCATTTCTGCTGCTGCTTAACAAAGTAGACCTCGGGGAACACTGGCGCGTCGATCCTGAGGAACTCGCCCGGCTCAGGGCGTTGAACTGGTTGGTGATCACCACCAGCGCCAAAACCGGTCAGGGCGTAGATATGGCCTTCGCGACACTGGCGCAGAAAATAATGGGAGACTAGATGGAACTGCCACCTACGATTCGCGAGTTCATCGACGTTCTGAATGAAGAGACACTGGCGCCCGGGTACCTATTGGTAAGCGACGGCGGCGATTTGTTGGAGTGGGGAGGCGACCTCGATGCCTATAACGTCACCGGCTTGCAGGCGGGCAAAAACGCCGGTGAGCACATCGCTTTCCTGAATGGCCTGTTCCCGCTCGAAGGTCAGAATATGACTTTGCCACGCGTGCAAACGCGGCCCGGCATCTTTGCTGACATTTTTATCTTCCGCCGGGAAGCCGGTATCTGGATCCTGCTGCTGGACGCGACGGCAGAAGCCCGCCGGCGGTCTCGCTTGCAACAAAAAGCTTATGACAGCAGTCTTCACGCCGCCGATCTGGAGCGCGAAACAGAGGTACTCGCACGCGTAAATAGTCTGCTCGAAACTCGCGTTAAGCAACGCACCCTGCAACTGCAGCAAGTCGTACAACAGCTTGAGCGCGAGCTGGCAGAGAAAGAGCAGGCCGAAAGAGCGCTGCGAGAAAGCCAGATGCGCTTCCTCAGTTTGTACGACGCCAACATCATCGGCATAACGTTTTGGGACGAAAGCGGCCGGCTGACGGAGGCCAATGGCGCGTTTCTCGATCTCATAGGATACGCTCGCGAAGACCTGGTAGCCGGCGGTATCCATTGGGACGGAATCGCTGGCGCGGACGAAGCGTCTGACTCGAACCTGGCCGCGGAATTGCGCGATACTTTTGAACTGCGACCCTCACTGCGGCCATTTGTGCGCAAAGATGGCAGCACCGTGACGTTGCTCTTCAGCGCCGCGCCGCAGAAAGGCTCGCTGCGAAAAATGGTTTGCTTTGCCCTGGACATCTCTCGGTATGCCTAGGGCCAGGCTCGCTCTGTCAGGTGCCAACCTTGCACTGAGTCCGTAGCTGCGCGCGCTTGGCTCATTACCTCTGCGTCAAGCGCGGCCCGGATCGATCACACCCAGCGAAATAATCACTGAGATAGAAACGACTAGAAGGAGCTGGCAAGAATGCGACAAAGAGACTCGTTGACCTCTCGCCGATTCAATCTCGCTGGTAAATGACGCCCCACAGATCATAGGAGAATTCAGATGAAACCAATCGCAAGATTGACTATCTCAGGTCTAGTCATGGCGTTGCTAATAAATCCATGCGCCCTTTCGCTTCCGACGTCAGCCCAGGTTACCTCCCGCGGCACGCGGAGAAATTCAGATACGACGGGTAGCAAACCAAAGACGGCGCCAGGCGAAGGCGTCGAAGCAAAGGAAGCCAGCGTTTCTGAAAGCGAGATGCGCCCTTTGATCGAGCGTTACACGGTCGATCGGGCAAGTCTAACGCGCTCGTATCCAGCGTCGATCTCATCGGCGCGCTCGGCGCGGTTCAGACAATTCTATTCCGACTGGATCGCACAACTGCAGAAACTGAATTTCGATTCGATGAGCCAGGAAGGCAAGGTCGACTATCTGCTGCTCAAGAACCATCTCGAATATGAAACGCGGCAATTGGACATTCAGGAAAAACAACTGGCTGAGATTCAACCGTTGATGCCCTTTGCCGGCAGTATCATTGGCCTCGAAGAGACGCGCCGTCGAATGGAGCCGATCGACTCAGCCAAGACCGCGGCCTTATTGACAACCTTAAGGAAACAGATCGACGACGCGCACAAATCCGTCGAAGCAGCCTTACGACCGGAGCGCGGAGTGGAAAGCCGCACCGATGTCGTCGCCGCGATCAAGCCTAAGAAAACGGTCGCGTTTCGAGCCGTCGGCACTCTGAATGGTCTGCGAAACAGTCTGCGAAGCTGGTACACGTTTTACAACGGATACGATCCGCTCTTCACCTGGTGGAATGAAGAGCCTTACAAAACTCTGGATCAGGCCCTCACGACCTATGCGGCCTTTTTGAGTGAACGCGTTGTCGGTCTGCGGCCTGAAGTAACGCCGGCGGCGCCCGCGAATCGAACGACCGGCGGCGGACCAGGCGGACAAGGACCTGGCCAGGGACCGCAGCGCGCAGCGGCCCCTGCCAGAGCGGGCGATGCCAGCGATATCGTTGGCGATCCGATTGGTCGCGAAGCGCTTCTGAGCGAACTTCAGTCAGAGATGATTCCTTACACGCCCGAAGAATTGATCGCCATTGCGCAGAAAGAAATGGGCTGGTGCGAAGCCGAGATGAAGAAGGCCTCGCGCGATCTCGGTTATGGCGACGACTGGAAGAAAGCGCTGGAACACGTCAAGAACCTATACGTGGAACCGGGCAAACAACCTGAGATGATTCGTGACCTGGCCCTGGAAGCAATCAAGTTCGTCGACGACCATGACCTGATCACTGTGCCGCAACTCGCTCGTGACACCTGGCGGATGGAAATGATGACGCCGGAGCGGCAACTGGTCAGTCCCTTCTTTCTTGGCGGGGAGGTAATTCAGGTCTCCTTTCCCACCAACACGATGTCGCATGAACAAAAGATGATGAGCATGCGGGGCAACAACGTTCACTTCTCACGCGCCACCGTCTTTCATGAGTTGATCCCCGGCCACCACCTACAGGGTTTCATGAACGCGCGCTACAGACCCTATCGCGGCCTGTTCGGCACTCCGTTCTGGACGGAAGGCGGAGCACTCTATTGGGAGATGCTGTTTTGGGATCTGAACTTTCCCAAGACACCTGAAAATCGGATTGGCATGCTCTTCTGGCGCATGCACCGCTGTGCCCGAATCATCTTTTCACTCAGCTTTCATCTGGAGAAGATGACGCCACAAGAGTGCATCGACTTTCTGGTTGATCGCGTTGGACATGAGCGCGACAACGCGACCGCTGAAGTGCGGCGATCGTTTGACGGAAGTTACGGACCGCTCTACCAAATTGCATATTTGATCGGCGGGCTACAGTTCTATTCGCTGCATCATGAGTTGGTTGATTCGAAAAAAATGACCAACCGCACGTTTCACGACTGGATTTATAAAGAAAACCGGATGCCGGTGGAGATGGTGCGCGCGATCCTGACCAACCAGAAGTTGACCCGCGATTTCAGATCCAATTGGAGGTTCTACGGAGCGATGTAAGAAGTCGTCCCAATCAAGGGGCAATCGAAAAGTCTGGCGGCTTCACGCTCGATGGTTTTGAATGCGAAGAATTCTGGTGAGCGGTGCGTCGGCTCTCAGTCCGGCGATTGACCTCACCGGAGCCTGTCGAAATATTCCTGGGGCTGGAAGTTCTGCTACGTGAGTGTTCGGAATTATCCTGACGCACTACTGCTGTTCCGTTCGAGTTATTCCCAGAGGTCGCTTTAGCAAAGTCCAATAACGAAGTCTTCGAGCCGCTTAGGTGACCAGACGCATAGAACGCTCCCACTCCAGCGATCAAAACGATTGCCAGCACAGCCGCGACGATGCCTGGGTGATGACCCTGCCGGGGAGCCAGCCAGGCGGTCGCGGACGGCTTCAGTATTGAGTAGCTATCGAAGGGATCGATCGACGGCGCTTTCCGTTCAGAGAGTTCCTTAACGATTCTCACATCCGCGGACTCAGTAATCGAAGGATCCGCAATTGCCTTCCCAGCGACCGTTTCTCCGCGACCTACTCGCCGCAGGGCTCCGCGAAAGTCGTTGGCGCTTGCGTAGCGATCATCAGCGCTCAGCGCCAATGCCCGGCAAAGGATTGCCGCTATTTCTGTACCCACGGCGCGATGAACTTCGTTGGCGGGTCTCAGCGGATCGGCCTTTGAATTAGCCAGCGCTGAAGCCCGCGCCAGGGCATCCGGAGGCTTGGCGCCGGTAAGCAGATGATAGAGGGTAGCGCCAAGAGCATAGATGTCGCTCTGCGGAGTAGTGCCCTGATCCTGTATCTGTTCCAATGGCGAATAACGACGCGTATACCCAAAGATACTGGTAGAAGAATTGCTACCGGATAAATCCGTCGTCTGCGCTTTAGCCAGTCCAAAATCGAGCAAAGCAATCTGGCCGCTCGCGGTAACTTTCAGATTGTGAGGTTTGATGTCGCGATGAATTATTTGGCGGTCGCGCGTATGCAGGTAAATGAGCGCATCCAGCAACTGGTCGGCCCAGGCGATCACCTGGTTTCGCGGAAACGGTCCCGGCTGTTTGGTAATAATCGCCGCCAGGTCAGCCCCTGAGATAAATTGCATTACGAGGAATGCTCGGTCGCCTTCGGTAAAGTAATCGCTGACGCGGGGCAATGCCGGATGATTCAGTCCAGCAAGCAGGCGCGCCTCTTGCTCGAACTGACGCCGGAGACGTGCGTCTACCGAAAAGGTCTCTTTCAGAGCAACAATCGCATCCAGCCGCTGATCGATTGCTTCATAGACCGCACCCATCCCGCCTTTGCCCAGCGGCCGAATGATCCGGTAACGGTCCTGCAAAATAGCGCCGGTCTGAAGCATCGGCAAACGACTATCAAATTTACTCGCGAGAGTAGTCGGCAATTTGTTCTCCATTTCGGGCAGACAGCAAAGGCCTGGGACTGGGAACATCGAGCGGCATTAAGGCAATCGCTCGGCTGATTTAAAACATCGAGTTGAAACCGGGGCGGTGCTTTCGGATTACGGAGAGGATTTGGATCGACAGCCTCTGTTGCTGTCTGATGAATGGGAAGTCCGAGGCTTGATTAAAGCAACTTCCTCACTTTGAATATACGCTATCGGCCAAGACAAAGACAAGACCAATCCAGCCCGCGGCGAGACGTTAACAGACTGATAGCGGGGAACATAACCGCAGAGTCACGACTCGGCAAAAAAGCAGCCCGCCGGTTTTCACCGTGGGCTGCTTGAGGGTTTAGATAAGCCGGCATTTAGGAGTCGGCGTTATGGACAATTGCCGTTGATGGTATAGGCCACTCCCGAATCCACGGCAATGCTTCCGATCCCCTGATCGTGCGGCACAGTGACTTTTGCCTCGGTCGTGGTCGTATTCCCCCATCTGTCACTGACTCGGAACGTTATGGTATAAACACGACCATTGCCAGTGCCGTTGCGATCCTGTCTCAACTGCACGGACTTACAGTCAGTAGCAACAATTATGTCGCCGCTGTTGCTCGTTCCCTCGTCGCTGGTGACTTTTGAAATCACCACGCTGTTGAGATTCACGCTCAAATCGCAACTATCGCCGGCGCTAGCCACAAGGTCTGCCACGTTAACAGTGCGGTAGCTCTTATTGATAGGCCAAAGCGAAATCGAGTTGCCATTAAGCGTGATCGTTGGCGGCACGCCGTCAACAATGGTAAGCGTTCCGTTACCACTAATTGCGGTGAAATTAACATCACCGGGATAGTTGTAAGCGATGCCCATCCCCGAATTGGCAGGAGTCAGTGATCCAGTAGCGAACGCCGCGCCGAAACTGCCGGCAGCTAGAATGGCAGCGTTTTGGTTACCGCTGTTGAAGGTAATTACCACGCTTCCTGTTGGAATGAGCGACCCGAGTTTGATCGTTCCTGAAAACGTTGTTGGGGTAGCGCCACATCCGATGGTCGGCGAACTCAAGTTGCTGAATACCGGAGTAGCCTGCGTTATCGTTATCGCGACGTCGCCACTGGCCTCGTTGTAGTTACCGTTGGTGCTTCCGGCGTTGAACGTCCAGTGCGCTGTGCCGCCCGGCACGTTGGTAAAGGCAGCGCCGAAATTCAGCAGACTGCTCAAGTCCTCAGCGTTGACACCGGTGGCTGAACCGGTCGCCCCATGTGCCGCGCCATCATAAACTCCGTTGTAGCCATTAACGCTAATCGATGCCGCGTCGGCTTTGTTCACGATCAGCGAGTTGGTCGCATTGCTGAGGAGGTATGACGGGTCACCCGCAAAGCTGGCACCCACACCAGTCGGATAAGTATCGGCATTAATGCCGGCAAGACTCGCGTTCGCGAGTGTAGCCACGCCGGATCCATCGGTCACACCGCTGCCTACGCTGTTTCCGTTGAGGGTGAAGGCGATTGTCTTGCCGCTCAACGGCGACACGCCATCAGTCAGCGTTGCGGAAAGATTTACTGTCCCGCCGTAGGTGCCGGTTGCAGAACTGTCGGTTAAGGTTGTAGGCACGGTGTTGCTGAAACAGACCGTGACATCGTTTAGAGTCGGCGTCGCAGCGTTGCTACTCGTAGTTAGGAAGGCCTCATACTTCAAGTAGCGCAGCCCATTGAATTGCGCGAGCGACGCTCCACTGGTAGTAAAGAATGTCGCCGCCGTGCCATCCGGTCCGACGAGGGTAAACGGTCCGTTAGCACTGTTGCTGCCCGCCAACTGAAATTTCACTGCTGTGCCGGCTGGTGTCGCGACATTCCAGGTCAGAGTGGACCAGGTAACCGCGCCGCCTACATGCGGGTTAGCGTCCTTCATCCCGGAAACCAGATTTCCGGTCGGCGGGAAGCCAGTTTTCATATACGCAATAAAGCCGTGATCGTTGTTGGCATTGGTGCCCGCTCCGGCCCAAGTGACACCGCTGGTGCTCGAACTGGTTCGGCGCCCCCCAGCATAGGGATTCTGCAGTGCAACACTTCCCGATCCGGCGCTAACCGTCCCGAAATAGCCTGGCGCCGGGCTCCCTCCCGGAATCGCCGCTGCGGCTCGCCATACGATCGCGTACTGCGTACCGGCAGTAAGCGTCGCAGGACTAGCGAAGTTAGCGGTGAAAAAGCCTCCGGCTCCATTGCAGAAGCCGGGAATTGTCGCAACGGCAAGATCGGCGCCGGTCGGCAGATTTCCGGAAGCGTTGCGGATCGAGACCGTTAGATTTGGCATCGTCACCGAGCCGCAATTGAGACTAAAGAAGTTGATGTCCACTCGCGTGAGCTGTCCCGTGACCGCAGGCGTGAATGTTTGCCCGAGCCAAGTGGTGGTGTTGAAGCCGGCGCCCTGATTACCAAGCGTGGTGTTCTGTTGGTCTATGTTCGCGGCATTCAGAAGGGTGATGTCGCCGGGGCTGCTAAGCAGGTCAACGTTTGTTGGCACTCCCTTCTGGAAATCGGACTGGGAAGTGTCGGTAAAGCACGCGCTGTTCGCTCCGGGGCTCAGCGCAAAGTTCTGTGCTGTTATTGCACCCTGGTTAACGACCAGACTAATGACCGTGCTGGAAGTATACCCGGGGAAGCTGGCCGAGATGCTTGGATAAGTACCAGCCGCAAGGCCCGGGAAAGAATAGAAGCCGCTTGAGTCGGTAGTTGTGGTTCGGCTCCCCAAGGCAACCGTTGCGCCATGAATTGGACCGCCACCGGAACTGGATGAGACGATGCCCTGCACAGTCCCGCTGCCGATCGTTGTGCACTGAGGAAAACTAAACGCGCCAATCCGCGTGTGATGATTCAGGCCGCTCACCGCGTAGTACTCGTTTGTGTACCAGAAGGTGCAGCCGTCGGGGTCAAGCGTCATCGCACTGTAATCACCCCAGCGGGTGCATGCCGAACTACCGCAATTTCCGGACTGACTGCCGGTTCCTTCAAACAGCGAGGTCTCAGTTTGCGTAATCGTGTTTGGCGGGTCAGTAGACAATCGTCCCGCGTACCGTAACGCCGGGTTAAGCGCGCCATTCGAAGCGCTGTACCCTATTGCCATATCCCCTATATGGTCAACCGCCGTACTGGTCATGAATCGATGAACAGTAGAATCGGGGCTATAGGTAAAGGACTGAGTTGCATTGGCCTCGACATTGCCACCGGTGATCTTCACCTGGTAATACCGAACCGCTGCTTGCGCGGAAAAAACGTTCGTCGTGGGATTGCCGGCGCCGACCGTATGACTGTCCCAAAGGGATTCCACCCCGCCGATATTAGTGTATTGATTCTGCATCATCAGCCGTGGATAAAGTGTGTCGAGGTTATTGGCTGTCGACGGCACTCGTCCGCTCGTTCCGCTGAATTGTGCCCACCAGGTGGGTGTCAGGGAAAAGAAGGGCCCGGTCAGTGTCGAGGTAGAGATGCTGTTCCAGTCGACATGAAATTTATAGACGCTGACCACATTGAGGAATTGCCAGACGACCGAGAAGTAGTTGGGACTACCTGGCGGCGGCGTACCAGTTTGCAGCCGAGCGTTACTCGGAAGCAGGGTAAACTCAGACGCGGGAGCGTTGAACGATACAGACTGGACCGACGGAGCGCCGGCGTACATCTGCGCCTTGTTGAATGCGTACATTCGCGCGCCTTGGAAGGAAGCGCCGGCGCCATAGCCGAACATGTTAGTCGACATATAGATTCCGTCAGGCCAAATGCCGAACTTCGGATAGTCGCCGAGCCCACCGGCGGTATTGATCGAGTAGTAATTCCAGCCTCCGCTAACCGGATCACCGGATTGCGAGACGGCAAAGCACTGAAACGAGCCGGGAGGGTTCACGACGTTGCCAGAAGCGTCCAGCTTGAACGCGAAGTCCGTTATGACCCATCGATCCTCGAACGTGTCATAGAGCACAACCGGATCGCCAAAATTGTTCGTGTCGCACAGATTTCCAAAATGGCCCTGACTCATGAAGGTATCAAACGTGAAGTGCGTTATTTCACTACCCGTGGTCTTGTCGTAAATTCCTATTGAGGTATTGATGGTCTGGATATAGTGGTTTGGGCCAACATCACCATTGGTGTCTGGGGGATGTCCAGCGCCATTAAGAGCAAAGTTCAGTCCGTCGAAGTTTTTGCTCGGTGCGGGTGCGGGCGCGCTCAGCGTCACCGGCGCGCTCGGCGCCGCCGCGATTTCTTGCGAGTTAGAAGAAGGTACTCCGTCGGGTGGCACAAAAAGGCCGGGATTGGGTTCCGGGCCCTCGCGTTCGGGTCGCTCCCCTTTGATAGGACTGATCTGCGGCAGCTGGCGAAGATCACCTCGAAACGGGCGAGCCCTTCGAAGTCGCCATTCCCTGGGCCGGCTGTCCGCGCGAGTCCGCTCGCGGACGATATCCTGAGAGATCTGTAACGATCCATCCTGATCAGGTTGCTGTTGAACGTTGCGCGAGCCGCGCTTCGACTTGGTTGGGGTGGGGCGGGCCGGAGCAGACTTGCCGGGGGCCGGAATTCCAGTGGCCCGCTGTGGCGCCGGGTCAGTCCGCTGCGTCAACTTCTCATTCTGCGCGAATGACAGCGTCACAACGGCGATAGCGGAGGCCGCGATCGCCAACACAATGAACGCGCTCAAGCGACCGATTCGATTTGTTAATAACCATTTTTGAAAACGAGTTCGAGCAGAGTGAGGCTTAGACTTATGCTGTGTATTCATAGGGGGAACTTTTCCTTCTCCTGGGTTCGCTTAGATATTAGGTTGGAATCAGAGACCTTCTGCGAAGGTCGATATCGCCAAGGATCGAAGGGATCGAATTCGATGTTGGTTTCCGGCCGTCGCTATCAACATAAACTTTGGATTTGACTTTAAGCGCCGCAAAGATATTCCGAAATTCACTGCGAGTCAAACGGAATGCGATATTGGTGTATGGTAAGATTCAAACTGCGCTGAGAATTCCGAGCTGGGTTCGTGAACGATCAAATTGATCAGACTGAGAGAAATCTATGAGTAAAGCGGTAGTAATGTTTTCGTTGATCGGCGCTTGCTTACTATTCACCATTCTGGGCGATCGTAGTGCTTGCGGCTCCAGGGGAGACGCCATCAGCAAAAACCCAGTTGAGAGAAATGACAGGTTGCCGGCCGGGATCTGGGGCGGAGACCATATTCGCGCTGAAGTCACCGATGGCGGAGCGGAGATCGAATTTGATTGCGCGCATGGGGTGATTGCAGAAGCGATCGCGCTTAACAGTAAGGGCGGTTTTGATGTCCCCGGAAAATACGCGCCCGAGCACGGCGGCCCGGTTCGCGATGATGAGACGAGCAAAGCGATTTCAGTCCGCTATGTCGGCGCCATGCGGGATTCGAAATTGAGCCTGACCATCATAAACGGTGACACGAAAGAGACCATCGGCACTTTTACGTTAACCCATGGCAATGACGGCCGCGTCATGAAGTGTCGTTAGCCTCCTGGACGAAAGATTCTTCCTAACTTCGCTACAGCCCGACCCGAATAACCTGCGCTCCACCTCTTCTCGCCCTAATTGGTGAATTACTCGCGTCCCTCTTGCTGCGAGCATCAAAACAGGGCCAAAATCTTGGCGAAGTCTGGCATCATCAGAACCGTGGCGGCTTTAGGTCAACATTCCGAAGTTCACAACTCTTAACATTTCTTTACCTGAACTTGACACAAAGTGGGATTACCCGTCGTATGCTGTCGCCCACGTCAGGTCGTCCGAGGTGAAAGTGGATTTGAAGAGAAGAACATTCATAGGAAGCTTCAATCGGTTTCGGCTCATGCTGACGCTGGGTCTGGCCGTTCTCTTACCGGCCGCGGCGCTCGTCTATTTGAATTTCAGCCAGTTGCGAACCTTCGAACGCGACAAATTGCTGGAGGCCGCCTTTCATCGTGACTTTCAGGAGATGCTCGCCATCACCGAAAAGAAGATCAATAAGAAGGCCTACACGATGACCGAAGAGGTGCGCGAGCTTTTCCCATCGCCGGATGCAGAGACAACCGAGAAAGAGAAAAAGCTCGATCACATCTTGTCCGCGAATCCCTGGCTTTCGCACGTCTTCCTCTTTGACGAAAAAGGTTTGTTGCTGCGCTCGCAAGCCGCGCAGATGAGCGACAGATACTTTCGCGAAGAGCACGACCACATGGCGGAAAGTTACCATGCCTGGTTCGGCATGGAAGGCAAGTCAGTAGTGGAAGGACTGCACAAGAGAACTCGGCCCATCTCTCTTTCAACCCAGCTAACGAAGCGAGCCAATGGCGAGGCCTACCTCGCGACTGCCTTGTTCGTCTTGCCTCAGCTACCGGGCGAGCGCGTTGTTATCGGCGGGGCGACGTTCGATCCGTGTTACTTGAAACAAACCTTTTTTCCGGGAATGCTCGAAGAGATGGTTGCCCAAAACTCGAATGAGCAGGGAGGAAACCCGAAGGCAATGGTGATCTATCCCGCGGAAACCGAAATGGGAAAAGATATCAAGCCGTTGGCCGCCACGACCGGTTGGGGCGACGGGAAGCCTGAGGTCATGCGCAAGTTCGACGATGGATTCCGCGGGCTGGCGCTGGGCATAAAGTATCAGGGCACCAGCGTCGAGGCTTTGGGCCAGACCTGGGTGCATCGCAGTTTCCTCATCCTCGGAATTCTTTCGCTGATGATCATAGGCGGCCTGGTTCTGACCAAACATATCGTCTCAAAAGAGATGGCGCTGGCCCGTCTGAAGTCCGACTTCGTTTCGAACGTATCGCACGAGCTGCGCACGCCGCTGGCGTTGATCAGGCTGTATGCAGAAACGCTCGAGTTGGGGCGCATTACGACCAGAGAAAAGAAGCAGCAGTACTATCGCATCATTCGCAAAGAAAGCGAGCGGCTGACCGCACTCATCAATAACATTCTTGATTTCTCACGCATCGAGGCGGGCCGCAAGGAGTATGAATTCCGCGAGACTGACATCGCAGAACTGGTCCACAACACGCTCGACTCATATCGCTATCAGATCGAGCAACAGGGTTTCGAGTTTGAAGAAAAGATCGACTCTAATCTTCCCGCGGTCCCGGTGGATTGCGAAGCAATAGCCCGCGCGCTCGTTAACCTGGTTAACAACGCGCTGAAGTATTCGACTGACGAAAAATTCCTGGGGGTGAAACTATACCGGGAAAACGGCGTTTTAAAACTTGAAGTGCTGGATCACGGAATCGGCATCGCGCGGCGCGATCAATCAAGGATCTTTGAGAAGTTCTATCGCACCGGCGACCCGCTGGTACACAACACGAAAGGAAGCGGCCTCGGTTTATCACTGGTCCGTCACATCACTCAGGCGCACGGCGGAGAAATCGCGGTCGAGAGCACGCCGGGAAAAGGCAGCAAATTTACCTTGTCATTGCCGGTCGCCTCGGCGGCCCCACGGCGCGGTAGTGCTTTGCATTCGGCTTAAGTGCAAACCGATTGTCTGCGTCAGCCGGGCAAATCGTTAGCGTAAGGAACCATGAAAAGAAAAATCAAACTGAATGGAGAATCGAACGGCGGCCCCGTCGGTGGCCCGGTAACCGGCGCCGCCACCAACGGCAACCATGCCGAAGCGGGGGCCGACAGGAAAACGCGCATTCTGATCGTCGAGGATGAACCGGCCATGGTGGCGGGACTGCGTGACAACTTCGAGTATGAAGGCTACGAAGTGATTAGTGCGGCCGACGGAGCCGAGGGCCTCGATCGCGCGCTCGCTGACAACCCGGATTTGGTCGTGCTCGATGTAATGATGCCACGGATGAGCGGCCTGGACGTTTGTAAACAACTAAAAACCCAGCGTCCTTCCCTGCCTATCATCATGCTGACTGCGCGCGGGCAGGAGATCGACAAGGTTGTCGGCCTGGAGTTGGGCGCCGATGATTATGTCACCAAGCCGTTTTCAATTCGCGAACTAATGGCCCGCGTGAAAGCCGTATTACGACGGGTATCGCCACAAGCGCCCGCGCCTGAGGTTTATCGTTTCAGCGATGTCGAAGTCAACATTCGCAGTAATCAGGTCCAGCGCGCCGGGGCCAACGTTGAACTGTCGGGAAAAGAGTTCGCGCTGCTCGCCTACTTTGTCGCACATCCCGCTGAGACGCTCAGCCGCGACCGGCTTTTGGACGCAGTGTGGGGATATGAGAATTATCCGAACACTCGCACGGTTGACACTCATATCGTCCATCTCAGGCAGAAGCTGGAACCCAATCCTGAGGAGCCCCGTTTTATTCTCACCGTTCACGGCAGTGGTTATAAGTTCGTAGGCTAAGGATAAACCTTCTATGAGCCAGACGAGATTCAATGGCGGTTTAGCTGCTCGACGCGCGATCGATACCCGCGTGGCGACACCGCAGCGACGCACTTCAAACAGGGCCCGCCGCGAAGATCTGGAAGGGAAACTGGCGGCGCTGCAAAAGGATTATGCTGAGCTGCATACTGCTATCTTCGAAGCCGCGCAGGTCCACCGGCGTCTGTGCGCCCCTCGTTTGGTGCGTTACGGTGACTTTGAGATTGCCAGCGAAATTTTCGCGGTTCGTCACCTGGCCGGAGACTTTTTCACTATCAAGGAAACCAACCGCGGAGCAGTTCTGGCGTTGGGCGATATCTGCGGCAAGGGTTTGGCGGCCGGAATGTGGACCACGCATTTGGTTGGACTGGTTGCGACGCGCGCAGCCGTTTCATCCGAGCCAGAGTCTATTGTGGCCGGAGTGAACCGTGACGTTTGCCTGATGGCATCGGACGTGCCGCTGGCGAGTTTGTTCGTCGCCCGCCTTGATGCAGCTACCGGTATACTCGATTACTGTAGTGCCGGACATCCGCCGGCACTGCTCTTACGCGCAAACGGCAAACTCGAGTTGCTCTCCGAGGGCGGACTATTGCTCGGCGTCATTCCCGCCGCTCGCTACGTCAGAGGACGCGTTGAGTTAGGTCTGGGCGACGTTTTGCTGGCTTATTCGGATGGCGTCCTTGAATCCGTCAACGAGACTGCCGAGGAGTTTGGATATGCGCGGATCGAATCCCAACTCCGCCGCGCCAGGACCGACTCTGCCGATGCCTTGCTGTTTTCGGTGCTGGGGGCGGTCCAGGATTTCGCTGCTACCCGCCCACTCGCAGACGACATGTCACTCGTCATTGTCCGTCGCAGCGCTCAAGTCCACTAATTACACTGTCTCAAAGGTTCATTGAATTGATTATGGGGCACTAGTTCGACCGTTAGTGAGGGCTCATCGGTTTAGCGGACTAAGAGGCAGAACGGCTTTGCACACAAAGTTAGTTTATCAATCCGCAAAGCGTCCGCTAACACGGGCTTCGGGGGGATAGATCAGCGCTTTGCCGAAAGACCGTAACGGAGGCGCACTTTTACCAAAATTGGATCGTTGGATTTTGTGTTTGGCTGGTAATAGATGGCCTGCGGCGCCGGCGCATCAGGCTTTAAGACTGTGGCAACGCGGCTGCCTGCTTCCTTCTCTTCTTTGCTCCAGGCTTTCCCGGCGCCTGCTTCCAGTTCCAGCAGTCCGACCTGAGCGCCCCATGATTTTTCCCACTTGCTTACCTGGGCGTCGGAAAGTTTTTGTGCTTTGTCGGTGATTTCAAATCCGGCGAGGGGTGTCGGACTGATCAGCACGCTGATCACTTCGGCCACCTGATCGGATCTGCTGCGTTTGACCGTAAAGAAAGGGGGCCGATCATCCTGCGCGGGCAACTCGATTATCTTCCCGACCGTAACCTGATTATTCCCGCCGAGCGTGCGGGTGGTAGGAAAGATCATGTAAGGCTCGCTCAGATTACCATCGGCGTACTGCTCGCGGTCAATCACATAAAGATAGCCGGTGCGCGCAGCTTCAACGGAAATTCGCAAACGATCCCCCTGATCCAATTTTGTGTTGGTGGAGATTCGCTCCGGCAACCACTCGGCCGAGCCGGCATCTTCATGCACGATTAGCCGCTCGCCGGAGTCAGCCGAGTTTGCCCGGCGCAAACGCCAAAGCGTCACCCCAACCACAGTCTCGCCATTAACCCCCTCAGTAGACACATTCGGAGTAGCAATCCGGTACGTTCGTTTCGCGGCCTTTCGCGGTAAGGGTTTCTTGCTGCCGGTATTAATAAAAGCGGTGTCCCAAAGTTTCCGGGTAGTGTCCTCGGCCTGGGCCTTCAATGTGATCGACGCGGTCAAGCATACGAAGCAAAGTGCTGCCAGAGATAAAAGCCGTTTGACGGTCAGTTGCGCCCAGGTGTCAGAAATCCGACGGTAAGAGACGGCAAGGTGCGCGAGCAACCGAGTCGAATGTGATGTGCGTCGCCCTTGCCGACGCGCGGGCTTCTGACACGCTGATTCGCAAGTTCTTATCGTATTCTGCAAATTCATTTCTCACTCCGTGCAAAGGTGGCAATTACGTCCTGCTGAGTCCACAGGCGTGACGTGCGTCCCACATCTTCTCTCTACCCTCTAACGCGAGAACTGCTCGCGGAAACCACCATCAGCTCCAATATTTCTTGCCGCCTACTTCCATTCGCCCTCGAGCACGAATGCCGCCCAGTAATAGGGCGACTGCCACTGTTTCTGTCGCGACATTTCCATCTGCGCTGTGCGCAATGCCGCTGCCGGACTCTTGTTTTCTCTGAGCATGCCACGATAGAAACGAGCCATCAATTCCGCCGTGGCCTTATCGTTTACACTCCAAAGACTCACCACCACGCGGCGTGCTCCCGCGTACATAAAACCCTGCGTTAACCCGACCAATCCTTCGCCTTTGAAATCTTTGCCTAAGCCTGTTTCACAGGCACTCAGCACGACCAATTCCGCAGGCAGTTTGAGATTATAAATCTCATTGGCTCGCAAGAAGCCGTCCTCAGGTTGGCCCGCTTCATCAACCAGAGAAAGAACTATGGCCGAGAGGTCTGGATGCTCGCTGTCGATGTATCCATGCGTCGCGAAGTGAACATATTGATACTTGCTCAATTCCCCTCCGGTCGCAATGGCGCGGCTGGCTTTGAAATCAATTGCCCTGAAACTCTTCGCTCGCGGCGCTTCGGCCAGGATCTGATCGGCTTCCTGACGCGTGAATTTCAGCCGCCGAATAGTCAGGCCTGAGCCGTCGGCCAGATGTTCGATGAGTCGCGTATTCAACGGGCTGTCTCCCTGAGCTCGCTTTGTCCCAGCACTTTTCACCTGGGCGCCGAGCCGCTCGTCTGTAGTAGAAAAAACAGGATCGGCGAGCACGGCCACGGCGTTGGGCGCCGGCTTGCGATGCGCCAGACCCTGACGTTGAATGGCCAGTGCCGAGGCCGAAGGCAGAGAGACTATTTCGTGATCCTGTATCAAGGGCCGGTAGCTGGCTATTGGCACGTTGTTCGTGCGGTTACGCTCTGCAACCGACGACTGGCCACTGGCCACTGACAAAGCAGCGAAGGGCACATACTGCAACGCACCATCGGCGACTACTACGAGGCGTTTAGCTCTCAGCTCAACACCGAGTGGGCCAAGGACGATTTGGCTGAGTGCCTTCATGGCGTCCAGCAATTGCGAATCCGTTTCCGCAATCCTCTCTTGCTTCTGCTGAGCGTTTTCTACTTTAGATTGACTACGCGCTGTAAGTAACTCGTGGACCCGACGTGCGGCTTTCTCTATTTGTTCCCGCTTTGGCAGCTCGTAAGCCTTTAATGAATCTTCAGTCACTGCCCAAACGTAGCTCCGCTCTTCTCCCAGCGAATACTCAAGCAACATCGTCCCCTGATCCAACTGCGCTTGAATTTCCTTCAGGCCGAGCGGTTGAGGCTGAGTCAGCGCGGCATAGGCCGGACTGGCTTTGCGAATCGCGACCTGCATTTGCTGATACTGATCTTCGAGCCCGCTAATCTCTTTCTTGAGCGTTTCAATCTCCTGTTGATTGCCCTTCTGAGCCGTCAGCTGCATCTGGCGCTGTGCCTTGGCATTGAATGATTGGCTGAGTTCATGTTCTCTTTTGACCAGGTCTCCGCTGACTCCTTGTCGGATATCAACATGAGTTTCATTGAGCATCTCAGTCAAGCTGCGTGCGCGGCCACGCTCACTTGCCTGTAACGCTTCCGCGTCGTGCCCCTTCCCTGGATCCTTTGAGTCCAGCTGCATCAGCAAATCGACATAAAGCTCGTAAGCTGTCTCCCTCGAGGCACGGTAAGAAGCCCGAAGTTGCTGACTGCCTGAGCGGGCCCGCACAGTTTCAATCGACGCCAGCGACTCTTCGATATTCTTGCGCGCTTCCGAAAGATTGCCTTTGGCTCCCTGCGCGCGAGCACTATCTTCCAAAGCGACGGCTGCGCTGTTGAGGTCGCCGATCCGGCGAAATATTGAAAGCGCCTTATTCAACTCTTCAAGGGCCTGATCGGTTTGGCCCAACAAGGCGAAAACATGTCCCAGATTCCGAAGTGCAATTCCCTCCCGGCGAACGTTGCCAGTTTCGCGTTGAATCTTTAGAGACTGATCGTGATAGGGGAGGGCCTTTTGCTGCTGCCCCATTTCTGAGTAAGTGACGCCTATCAAGTCGAGGGTCTCAGCTTCCTGGGCACGATTACCAGTTTGCCGTTGAATGACCTGCGCCTGATCGTAAAACTTGAGCGCCGCTTCGTAATCTTCAGACTGACTGTAAGCATTACCGATGTTACTTAATGTTAACGACTCGGCATTCTTATCTCCGCTGGCGCGGAGAAGAGAAAGAGATTGCTGTAGAAAATCGCGGGCCTTTTCTTGTTCGCCCATCATGCTGTAGGCGACCCCGAGATTGTTGAGGGTTAATCCTTCCGTTCGTTGATTCCGTAACGACCGGAAGAGTGGCAGGGCTTGGAGATAATACTCAGTTGCCTTTTGCCATTCGGCCGCGTCGTTGGCAATCTTCCCAATATTGTTAAGGGCGGAAGCTTCAGTGTCACGTTCGCCGGTTAACCTTGCCAGACTTAGAGCGTGGTCGTAATGTTCGAGTGACTTTGCGGGATCTCCCAACACGTCATAGTCCCCTCCGAGAAACGTCTCTAAACGCCCCTCCAGTCTTTGATCGCCCAGGGCCTTCGCCAGCGCGATTCCGTCATCCAGATATTTGAGTGCAACCCGGAATTCACTGACCTGAAGGCACAAAACGCCAAGAGCTCGGAGCGCCAGGGCCTGTCTGTAGGTGTCGTGAGTCGATTGGTAATACTGGAGGGCCACCTTAGTCGGTTCAATAGCCGCACGCTTTGACGCGACGTTTCTCTCGCTACCGAGTTTGGTGCCCTGGTCAAAGCTCCGCTGGGCTGCGACACGACTTTTATCGGTCTCACTAACGTTGCGCACCTCCACTTCACGAATCTGGTACCGGCCTGGAGAAGCGTTGGCATTCGGTGACAAAACATCGATGCGATACTCGCCTGATTTTTCGGCTATCAGCAAAACCGGTTCATCGCCCCAACGATCGTTAGGGCTGTCGGTATCGGTGATCTTCTCTCGGCCGGGCCCAAAGAGCGACACAGTCACGTCGATATCCTTTTGCTCGACCAGCGCCGAGAGAAATTCTCCGGCCCTCAGATTGATCTGATATGAGTGTGTTTCTCCTCCCTTGAGCTCATGCTCGCCAGCGGAAAACTCAGAAAGGGTTTTGGCCTGTTCTTGCCTGAGCCCTTTCGATGAACCCGCCCCGAAATTAGACGCCCGCGAGTACATTTGGCCCGCGGAAACTTGTGAGAGCGAGAAGAGTGCGCAAACAACCACGGCGCACGAACAAATACACGCCGACAGCCACAGGCTTGACGAGTTCCGCTCGGCCTGCGCCGGATAAGGCGATCCGACTTGAAAAGTTGGATGAAAAATCTCTTGCGGCATTATGCGCCCCAGTCGCCGAAGTTGACTCCAGATAAAGGTGAAATCAGAGACTGTTGATTCGCGATCTCGCGTCTCCCCTTATCCGAAGCTGAGTCTCAGGCAAACGCCTTTTAGCCAAACTGACCCTTACGCCTGCTTTTCGAATTTATGCGGTAGTGGAAGCAGCAACTTCAGGCTCATCTTCACCCACGCCGGCACCTGCTTGGGCTGTCCACTCTCCACTCTCTCCGTCAGTTGCCTCGGTGTTCGGGTCGGTATTTTTCCAGGTTCCTTCGGCTTGATTCTGACTTTGGCCGCCTGTAAATGTCGTAACCTCAAAGGTCCAGTTGTAGCCGAGATACTCGAACACTGGGAACGTAAACGGGGGGTTCGGTGGTGTGGTCGTGTTCGTGGTAGACAGAACATATGCAATGCTCTGTAAAGTAAGCTGAAAACAGGTAGGGTTCAGGGAGCCAAACGGGCTTGAGATGATATGGCAATTAAGCAGGTTTGATTTGTCTTTCCCGCCGCTTGTGTTGTGAATGGTCCAGACTGACATTTTTGTTCTCCTTTATGTTGTTCGTGGTCTACACAACTCCTCGTAGGCGAGTTGTGCCTGGGCCTGCGAGCCTTACGTTCATGAGATCTACCGCCGCGGCCGCGCGGATGAGTGCCGACCCACAGTATTTCATCATTCGGCAGAACCGGAGGTGCAGCGAACTCGGTCAGCGAGCCCTTCATATTGCGCAAGGCGCGCGATGGGAAACGGAACAGACCCGTCTCAATGCGCCCTTACGCACACCGCGCTAAGGTAAAGAGCAAAGACCGCAAAGACCTCCTGCTAGTCTTTCGCTTTCACCTATCCTTCACCGGCATCGAGCGGCCACTCATTCTATAGATCTACGCTCGTCGCTTTGTTGCCTCTATGCAGACACCGACATCTCATCTGCATCCTCGCCCCCATCCTCGTCTGTGTCCTCATCTGCGTCTTCATCCGGAACACCTGAACCAGCCTGTGCTGTCCACTCACCCTCTTCCGGACCCGTACCCCCAGGATCGTCATCTACGTCAGGCCAGGACGAGTAGGAACCACTTGCGGAGTTACCGGCCGGCAGACTGGATGCACCTATTGACCAAAACCGATTCTTGTGGACGAACTCAGGAAAGGTGAAACTGGGCGCCTTCTCAGTGACCGAAGCCAGCACCTTGGTGCCGTGCGTAAAATCGAAACCAGTTGTGGTTTGTACGATGTGGCAACCATGAATTCCATCACCCCCGTCGGTCGTTTCGTGGATGGTCCATTCATTGACTGGTGGCATAATCTTATCCTCCTTCAACAGTTAATGGTTTGCAGAATCACTGCTCGAATTGCGCCTCGGTTGCCGGACTAACCCTCGGAACAGCGGCCTTCCTTCACTTATTAACGCGAGAATTCGTGTGGAAAACCACCAAGGCGCTGGATGGCCAGTGAAAACAATATCGATTTTTCAGATATGGTTTAGGCCGGCATGCTACGCTTGAGTGGCGGCATCATATTCCTGAGGCGGGCGAAGGTCAATCGCTTTTCGATGCTGAAATCAGAACCCAAACGTTTAGAGTTCAACCGGCTTTGCCCGAGAAGTCGCATTTCTGAGTTCGCGTTTAGCGGACGATCGAAAGTAGCCCGGCGATTCATCGCTCCGGATTAGCCGAGTCCGAGACGAAGTCCGTGCAGCGGACCGCTGAGGATCGGCACCGAACCGCGCACGATAGCGAGCGGGAAAAGGACTCAACTTACGCGAAATGCTCTTGAAGATAATCAACTTTTGAGATTGAGTCTTTGTCCCGCTCGCTACCGCTCGCGGTTCGGTATTTTTCAGCCGTCCGCTTTACGGACTAAATATTCTTGCGACTCTTTTCCCAGTGAACTGCTGCGCACTATCATTCGTCCGCTCTGCGGACTGATAACTACTTCCGGGCGAAGCTGCGTCAACCTTTGAGCTTGTCGTGTTCCAACCCGAACAAGCTAAAGCTTGAACTCTGGACCAGGAACATCAATGATGCTCAAGTTTGATGGCCTGGACCAGAACGGTGCCGGGAATTCTGACGCTGGTCTGCTCGTCATCTTTCTCGATCGTGGCCTTCGTCCCAGAGTGTGCCCTTAAGAATTCCTGAACGCGGGTGTTTAGACCAGCATCTTTGATCAGACCCTGATCTTTCGCATTCGCGAACTGCTTCACTGCTTCCAATTCAGATTCGGCACTCGCGGAAAACACCAACCAGAGTTTTTCCGTCCCCTTTTCCGCGTCAAATGTGAACCAGCTTTGCTCCGGAATCTCGATCCGTTGATTCTCAGCCAGACGGGATAAACCACCGTTCGTAGTTGTGGAAGGAAACAGAATGACAAATGAAGGTAAGCCACCTGCGGTCGGCGGCCCTTCGTTCAGAATGTACAAGTATCCGGACTGCGGACTGCGGACATTTATTCTGACGCGGTAGTCTTTCTCAAAGTTTATCTCGCCTGCAAGTCTGAAAGGCTCTTCGAAGGGCCGGCCATTTCTATATTTCTGCACCGTCATCCAGTAAGTGAGCTGGCGTTCCGCAACCGTAGCCAAAGGAGGCGCCGGATGCTCGGCGTTGGAACTCCGGAACCGCGACCAGTTCAGAGCAACGATCAGACCGGCGGCCAGAACCAACATCACCGCAATACCCGCAAAGACCCTCCGGCGGCTGCCCGTCGCGCTTTCTGTGTCCTGGGCCGTAGACGTGCCCGCTTCTATTGAGCCGGTCCCGCGGATCGCATCATTACCTGTCGTCGCGATAGGCGCGATCGACTCAGGCGAAGCTGAACGCCCCATTTCAACGTCCAACTCCAGACGCTTCCTCAGATTTCGCAAATCGATCAGCATGTCCTTTGCCGTCTGATATCGCTCGTCGGGTCTCTTGGCTAAAGCTTTGCTGACAATTCGTTGCAGCTCAGCGGGCACCGTGCGCGCGCCCAGGTTTGGCAGCGGTGCTGGTTCCTTCTCGAGAATGTCTACGATCGTATGGCTTCTCGTCACTCCGGAGAATGGGACGCATCCAGCAACCAATTCATAGATCAGCACGCCGGTGCTCCAGAGATCCGTGCGCTCATCGACGTCCAATCCCTGCGCCTGCTCGGGAGACATGTAGCTGACAGTCCCCATTACCGTACCCGGCACTGTTCGGAGCAACAGCTCGGTATTCACTTCGCTATCTGATCGCCCCACTGATAGACCAGTGTTTCTTTCCGTAAGTTTGGCTAAACCAAAGTCGAGCACCTTCACCACGCCGTCACGACGCCGCACCATGACGTTTTCAGGCTTGATGTCCCGGTGAACGATCTTGGCCTCATGCGCTGCGTCGAGGGCCGCGACCACTTGCGCGCTGATATCGATTATCTCGAGCAGCTTGATCGACGAGTTGCTGAGGCGCTCGCGCAACGTTGCGCCATCGACATACTCACTGGAAATGAAATGCAGCGACTCAGTGTCGCCAAATTCAAAGATAGTCAGGATGTTCGGCTGGTTTAGCGAGGAGGCGAGCTTCGCCTCTTGTTTGAAGCGTTGCATTCGTCGTTTGTCAGAGGCGACATCAGCGGGCAGGATCTTCAGAGCCACGGTGCGATCGAGCCGCGTGTCCTCAGCCAGATAAACTTCACCCATTCCGCCCGCGCCCAGCTTCTTGATGATGCGATAGTGACTCAGCTGCTGCCCGTTATCTAATCTGTCTTTGCTGACTTCCGCTTCGCCGTCTTCCACGATTAGCAACGATGCGACCTCGGCTACCGCAGGGGAATTTATGAAGTTCTTATCATCCGCAAGTTGATGGGACTTAATCAGCAGCTCAACTTCGCGGCGCAACGACTCGTCGTCGCCGCACTCGGCCGCGACGTAAGCGCCGCGCTGTTCCGGTTCCAGGGCCAGCGCCGATTTGAATATGCCGCTAATCTGCTGCCACCGCTCAGGCTTCATCAAGCCACAGTCTCCCTCAATTCCTGGTAGAGCCAGGCTCTGGCCATGTTCCAGTCGCGCGTTACGGTATTTTCCGAGATCTTCAGCACGCCGGCAATCTCTTCGTTGTTAAGGCCGCCAAAATATCGCAGCTCGACTACCTGACTGCGGCGCGGATCGATCTCGCCCAAACGATTCAATGCTTCGTCCAGCAAGAGCAAACCTGACGCGCGCTCGACCGCGACAATGGCAACTTCATCGAGAGAGATCTTCTGGGCTCCTCCACCGCGTTTAGCGTAGTCATGGCGACGCGCGTGGTCGATCAGAATGCGGCGCATAATCTGAGCTGAGATGGCGAAGAAGTGCGCGCGATTCTGCCAATGAACATGTTTTTGATCAACCAGGCGAACATAAGCCTCGTTAATCAGGGCCGTGGTCTGCAGCGTGTGCCCCTGGCGCTCGCGATTCATATACCGTTGCGCCATCTTATGAAGTTCGTCGTAGACCAGCGGATATAACTTGTCGACGGCACTTTGATTTCCGTCGCTCCATTCGGCAAGCAACTGCGTAATCTCGTGCGGTGAACAGGAGGGATCTTTCATGCGGCATGCCCTGACAAGTGCGATTCCGGGTAGCACACGGGCGCAAGTGTAACATCATCAAAGCCGCAGTCTGTATAAATATGACCGGCTGGTCGTTCCTTAATTTAGTGATGAGGTCAGTACCGACTGGTCGTCGAGTGATTTGCCTTGCTTCTTTAGCGGGCATACATTATTGCGTATGAAATCAGTGTCTGAACAAGCGTAAGAGGAACGAAAGATGAGAATAGCAGTCGGCTCTGACCACGCGGGATATAAATATAAGGAGAGCATCAAGCAATTCCTCACCGGATTGGGACACGCAGTCGATGATTTTGGCACCGATTCGGAGGAACCGGTCGATTACCCCCTCTTCATTCGTCCGGTAGCTCTGGCTGTCGCTCGGGGCGAGGCTGAACGCGGGGTCGTGCTTGGCGGTTCGGGCAATGGTGAAGCCATGGCTGCGAACCGTGTCAAAGGCGTGCGTTGTGCTCTGTGCTGGAATATTGAGAGCGCGCGTCTGGCACGTCAGCACAACGACGCCAACGTCCTCTCTCTCGGGCAACGAATGCTAACCGAGGAGGCCGCTTTAGAGATCGTGCGTACCTGGCTCGAAACACCTTTCGACGGTGGTCGTCATCTGCGCAGAATTCACATGCTTGATCTTGAGTGGTAACAATTCTTGAGGAGCGCGACTCTTCTTCCAGGGTATTCGAGTAATCACTTGGACGCAGGCCAGTACAGTTCATCGTGAATTCTCCGGTATGTTTCTACGCCGCTCCCACTGAACATTCCCTTTTGAGATCAACAAACTTTTTGCGTAAGCGAAAGAGAAATCAACCAGGGTGGATGGCTGGCATCGCTCTTGCGAGACCAGAGCCCGGGATGTTTTTGTTAATTGCGAGTGCCCTAACGCGAGTGGATTCTGTAGCAGAGACGTACAGTCGATTCAAGAATCGGACACGCGACTGGCACTCAGGTGAAGTTAAGGAGTCGACATCAATGAGAAGCATTATCGTTAAAAGCTGTTTCATCTGGACCGCTGCTCTGTTCATTCTTGCCCAGCTCCCGGTAAGTTATTCCGCCACTCTCAACGAAGTCCCGATCAAAGAGGAATACACAGGAACCGTCATTGGAGTTGGAGGGGCTCTGGGTGGTGTCTCGCGTCCTTTCACTCTGAGCATCGAAGGCGTCAACTCAAGTGCCGAGGCCGCCCGCGCGGTCGCGATGCTGGCTGAGGGCGGGCAGGACGCCTTGATGAGAGAATTCCGCGGGAAAAGGCTTGGTTATTTTTCGATGGGGGCCCAACTGGGAAGGGATCTGAATTTCGTCCAGGAAACGACGACTGCTGACGGAGGACGGCGAATTGTGATCCTGTTTGAGCGCTGGATGAATACCTTTGAAATCCGATATGGAACTCGCTCAGAAGACTATCCATTTACTTACATCGAACTCACGGTCGACCGTAACGGAAAGGGCCAGGGGACTTTGATTCCAGCGGCTCGTATCACCTTCGACAAAAAACATGGCAATCAGATCGACGTCGAAAACTTTGGGATTTATCCGGCCCAGTTGGCGGGAGTCCAGTTGCGCAATAAGCGCTAGCCTTTTCGACTTTGTTTCGCGGCAGATCGAATGAACTAAGGACCGTCGTGGATGTCCACGTGAGTCCTTCGGAACGTTCAGGACTTGAGACTGAGAAAGGCCCGCGTGCGATCTAACTCCGCCTCGAGTTCGCGTTTGAAGACGCTATCATGCGGTTGAGATCTGACATAGCCGAACTCAGACTCAAGCGCACCTTCCTTCACCGAGAGATTGCCCCAGCCAATCACCTGTTCACGCCAGAGCAGCGGCATAGCGTAGTAACCGAGTTTGCGTTTGGACGCTGGTGTGTAGGCCTCGAAACGGTATCCCCAACCCCACAACAACTGGAAACGCGCGCGGTCCCGCACTACCGGATCGAAAGGTGCGAGTAAACGCACTGACTCTTGTGCAGCGCCAGTCCCCCTATCCTCTTTTGCCCAATACCAGTCCACACCATCTACGCGCGCATGCGACAATCGTTCTTTTACGCGTTGCAACGCCCTCGGTAACTCTTCGCGCCACTGCGGAACCGCAAAACGCAGCCGGCCCACCAAAGACGACAGACTGGGACCCGGCAACGGCGCATAAATGCGAACAACAATATCGACCAGGGCATCGATCCTCGCGACCGTAGAAGCGCATGCATCGCCTGCATTGCTTAGAAGGCCACATTCGCGCGCGCCGTAAGTCCGAATTCCCTTCTCACGCCGCACCACCCGCAGCAGACCGCGGTAATGCATCTCATCCAACAAATGGGTAGTGGCGTTCGACGAACCGCCCCAATAGTTTCTTACCGTACCTTGCGAGAAATGTTCACATACTTCACGGGGGTGCACTTCGCCCCGTTGGCGTACAAACTCGAGCAGGAGTTGTGCCCGTTTCCTTCTTGCTGCCGGCCAGGGCAGACGAACGTGAGCGGCGGGAACACGTGAATCCGAGCGCGGATGCATTAACGCGTGTAATGACTTTGTGACGAATCCGTAAATGACGAAGAAGTCTTCTTCAATGTCGAGTGTCGGGTAGCGGCGTTCCAGATCGCCAGCATGATAATTCGTAACTCGATGACGCAGGATCAGATCCTGGGCCCGGGCCGGCGCGCGAATGGGATCGGCCTGCACAAAAGCCATCCTGTCAAGCGCGCGTTTCAGCGTAGTGGGCTTAGGAAAGTTTCGCGCGACAGTAAATCGGCGCAGGTGGTCGAGAGTGTTCAGCATCCGAGAATCTTGTTCAGGCTTTGCGATGTCAAAGCGCGCTCAAACGATCGTTTATTAAGTAGTGATTGTAAGGGATGAATTACCAGTCCGTAGAGCGGGACAAGAGCATCAAGCCTGCGGTGTGAGCCCCAGGGAAAGAACGTTCACAGAGTACAGCCCGTGGTAATGGGCGACAGTGAATTCGATTGCACTGTCGGCCGTTACCACGGGCTCGATTGATTTGTGTCTTTGTTCCTGGGGCTCACACCCCACGCTTTATGCTAACACCCGCTTACCGGGTTGTGGACGGCGGGATTCAAATGTGGCCATCAGAAACTAAGCGCAGGACGCAAACCGCATCTCTGCCGCATGCCGCCGCGAGACCGCGGGAAAAAATTCCACTCCCGAGGTAACTTCAAAAACAGAATCCAGACGCGTGACTTCAAGAACCCTGGCTACCAGCTTGCTCACATTCATTATTTTGAAACCGATCCCCTTTGCCTGGACCTGCTGGCGTAATTCGAGCATCACCCCCAGACCTCTGGCATCGACAGTACTCACCTGCGCCAAGTCGAGAACGACTGTGCTGACATTTGATTGGGCCTCTGACTGTAAACGAACGGCGTTGCGCAGAGCTTCCGTGTTACCGTTCACGATCTGGCCTTGCATACAAAGAAATGCGACATTTCCCAAATTCCTGGCGTGTACTTTCAACATGACCATCTCCCCTGACTGGCTAACAAAAGCTATATTAATCCAACACCACCGGCCCAGGTTTCGTGTCAATATTTTCGACCCGAACAATCTCAAATGCCTGAGATGAAGTCAGAACGCAAATTCCTGGCAATACTTTTCAATGTCGCAATCTCACCTGGCCAGTTGGCGTCCTATCTAGTTCGTGCAAAAAACCTCGCTGCCGTTTCGCCTTTTTTCCCCGGCTAATGTAAAGACGCTTGAAACCGGATTATGTTTACTTTTCTTGAGAACTTTTTCATTCACGCCTCGCATTCAGCAGGATAATTGGACTTCCTCAAAGCAACCCCCCGTCAATTATTTACGAGAAAACGCCTGAAAGGTTGCTGCGATCGCGAAATAGTCTCGCCTCGGACATCCTGCCTTCGCGAATTTCGTATTTATGGCGATCATCCTCCCGCGTTCATCGCCGAGACATCACTCAGCCCGTGGCCTGCGTTTCACGGGCGTGAACGTCAAGAAAGTGGAACGAGCGCGTCCGCATCGCAAGCGGCAAACTTATTCAAGGTCCTATCTGAATAGTCGCCGAGTTGCTGACGTGGCCGTGTGCTTTTACTTTGATCGTACACACGCCGGTGAACAAAGTATCCGGTAACCTGAACGTTACCTGGGCAAAGCCGGTGATGGGATTAAGTCGCACATCTTCCGCCGGCACGTCGTAGCTTTGATTGTTACTGTCGACCAGATTGACTACTATCGCGTCAGCCGTTTCCCCTGAGTTCAGGTGCAGGTTCGCTACAAACACCATCACTCTGGTATTTCGATCAGGTACAAGCGTCAGCCACGTGGCGACACTGTGAACCGGGAAAGGATCTCTGAGCAGTAACATTGAATCAAGCGCAGCCGCATGGTTAGGATCTGGGTTCGATTCCTCCAGGATTAACTGAAGCGCCGGCTGGCTGGTGACGACCTGTCCACCCGAGAGCGTGCCCGTGCTGCCAACGAAGTTTGCGTCTCCGCTGTAGCTTGCCGTGATCACATGCGTACCGGTAGTTAAGGTCGAGGTTGTGAATTGGGCCGTGCAAGTATTCCCTGCCACGGCGGCGCAGCTGGCGGCGCTGCCAAGATTATTTGAGCCATCTTTGAACTGCACGCTCCCGGTAGGTGTGCTCGTGTTCAATGGCGGCGTAATCGTAGCCGTAAAAGTCACACTCTCTCCGAGGTCTGACGGGTTGATGGATGACGACACCGCCGTGGTAGTTACATCCGGGACAATGTTGAATGACTGCGTCACATTCGTCGCCGCGTTGTAGTTCGTGTCGCCGCCCTGCGACGCGGTGACCGTGCACGAGCCAACGCCAGTCAAATGAACAACGGTCCCGGCAATCGTACATTGTCCACTGGCAGCAAAGCTCACCGCCAAACCTGAAGTCGTTGTCGCACCTACCGCGAAATCCGGATCCCCAAAGTTCTTGTTCGCCAAAGCTGCGAAGCTGATCGTCTGATTCGATTGGGCAATGGTGAAGCTTTGCGGCACACTCGTGGCCGCGTTGTAGTTAGTGTCGCCACTCTGTGACGCCGTGATCACACAAGAGCCGGCGCCGGTGAGGTGAATGTTTGTACCCACAACCGTGCACTGACCGCTGGCAGCAAAGCCTACCGTCAAGCCTGAAGTCGTTGTCGCGCTTACACTGAAATCAGCGTCACCAAACGTCTTGTTTGGCAAAGCGCCAAACGTAATTGTTTGGTTTCCCTTCAAAACCTGAATTGTTGCCGTTGCTGTACCACCGATAATGGTGACAAAGTCACCGGTGCCGTCATCATAGAAAGCAGTAACGTTGCCGGTGGTGTTGTTCTTGGTTCCAGCGCCTGATCCAGTGACGTCAACAGAGAAAGTGCAGGAGCTGGATGGAGGCAGATTCAACGCCGAGATGCCAATCGTGGTGCTGCCCGGGTTGGCAATAATATCGCCGCCGCAACTGCCGGCCAGGTTTCTGGGGTTAGCTACCAAGAGGCCAACAGGTAAAACATCACTCGCTGAAACGTTCACCAAAGTCCGGGTGGTATTTGGATTGATGAAGCTGAAAGTGAGAGACGTAGTTCCATTCAGCGGAATGATCGAGACGCCGAACGCCTTGGCGATGATTGCCGGCAACGGAGGCGGTACCACCGTCAGACTCGCCGTGTTGCTAGCAGCGCCCGGTCCACTCTCGTTAGAAGTAATTGGTCCAGTGGTGTTATCCAGGATTCCCAACGCAACCGGCGCCTTCACCTTTACAGTGATAAAGCATGTCCCTGCCGCCGGATCCGTTATAGCCTGAGTTGCTAAAGGGTTCGGGCGTAAAGGCGGTGCCGTGGCCAACGTACCGCCAGAGAGACTGATGGATGATGAGCCTGGAGCGGCCATAACGATACCCCCACAGGTATTACTTAGCTCGTTGGGTGAAGCTATCACCAGGCCCGCCGGCAAATTGTCCGTGAACGCGATTCCGTTTAGCGTCATGTTTATGTTCGGATCGTCGTTTGGATTGCTGATGGTAAAACTCAACAACGTTGTTCCGTTCGGCACCACAGTGTCGGGCAGGAAGAGCTTACTGATTGATGGTGGAAGGAATGGATTCACTGTTACCGTCACCGCTGCCGAAGGTGGACTGGGGCAACCGCTGGTCGTTACCCTCGCTGTATAGTCGCCCGAGGCAGTCGCTATGTAGTTTTGGTTCGTCGCGCCACCAATCGGATTACCGTTTAGGTACCATTGATTTCCGCTGGCGCTGCTTGACATCAACGTCACACTGCCTCCGACAAAGAAAGTCGTCGGACCACTGGGAGTGATTGTCGGCGTTGCTGGAATCGGATTGACCGTTACTGAAGTTAGCGATGAAGGGGCGCTAACGCAGCCATTCGCCGTGTCCGTAACTGTGTAGGCGCCCGAAGCCGTAGCGACGTAAGCCTGGTTCGTGGCGCCGCCAATGGGATTGCCGTTGAGGTACCACTGATTGCCAGTCGCGCTGCTCGACGTTAATGTCACGCTGCCACCGGCGCAGAAAGTTGTCGGGCCGCCGGGCGTGATCGTCGGAGTTGCCGGGATGGGATTGACCGTAACCGTTGTCGCCGCTGATGAAGCACTGGGGCAGCCGCTGCTGGTTACCACATCAGTGTAATTGCCCGTTGCAGTTGCACTGTAGGTCTGATTAGTCGCGCCGCCAATCGGATTTCCATTGAGGTACCACTGATTGCCAGTGGCACTGCTTGCCGTCAACGTCACGCTGCCGCCGGCGCAGAACGTCGTCGGGCCTCCAGGTGTGATCGTCGGCGCTGGCGGCGTCGGGTTGACGGTGACGACGATCGGATCGGATGTCTGGCTGTGGCAGCCGAGCGCATTGAGGATCGCCGTATAAGTGCCGGAGCCGGTCGCGACATAGTTCTGATGGGTGGCTCCCCCGATCGGATTCCCATCGAGGTACCACTGGATGCCGGTGGCGCTGTCGGACTGCAGGGTGACGCTGCCGCCCTGACAAAACGTTGTCGGCCCACTCGGCGTAACCAAGGCCTTCTGCGGCGTCGGATTCTGGACGACATAGGCGGCCGATTGCGCTGAGATACAGATGGCGGACGAAATGGCGGTGACGGTATAGCTTCCGGCGCTGGTGACGATGGTGGTCGAGCTGGTCTGGCCGCCGATTGGACTTCCATTTTGATACCACTGGTAAGAAGTTGCGCCGGTGGTCGTAGCGGTAAGAGTCAAAGGCTGCTCCGGACAAGCCTGATCCTGCGTACCAGTTCCGTTAGTTGTGCCGCTGACTGTCGGAACCGTCGGCGGCGAGTTCTGTACGACGACTGCCGGCGCGGACACGGCGCTGCCGCAGCC
>Ga0137360_10000191_pt1 | contig 34832 bp, 31 predicted proteins | sample Mad1_60_16metaG_FD_104924 | JGI IMG/M metagenome (GOLD analysis project Ga0137360, IMG submission 104924) | Vadose zone soil microbial communities from Angelo Coast Range Reserve, California, USA - Mad1_60_16 metaG | ecosystem: Environmental > Terrestrial > Soil > Vadose zone | place: USA... | reverse complement strand
CCGGCGAGCTGATTCTTAATCCAATCATTCAGGAAGCAAAGCGGCGCGCGTTCCAACCATGTTTTGAAGCTACGCAAATCGTCGTGGCGGCGCTGGGAGAAGACGCGGCTACGATTGGGGTGGCAATGCTGGCGCGCGACGCTGCGGTCACGTGAGTTTCAAGTTCCAAGTCTCAAGTTTCAAACCTCCAGTTTCGATTCGACACCAGGCCCTGAAACTTGGAACTTGAAACTTACCGCGCTTCGCGGTGCCGATCGGCCCACCAGGCCCACAAAACCAAAAACGAACTCAATACGAGCGCTCCAATCCCCAGCAGCCGCACGCTCGGCGGCGGTGGACTGAAAATGTTCGCAACGTAAAACGCCGCGGTCGCAACCACGAAAGCCAGCAGACCCCACTTGCCAATTCCATCTTTGGGCCGCGTAACGCGCAAATAGATCCAGACCCCGATCGCATACATCAATCCCTCGACGATCACCGTCGCGATAATTGAATTCCATAAGCCCAACCCGAAACGTGGACCACCCGGATAGAGCGGCAGGTCGGGTCGATGGCTGACGAGATCGAGCACCCAATGGCTGGCGACTCCCACCCAAATAAGAATTGCTCCTGCGCGATATCGTGTGAACGCGTAATAGAGCAATGCAAAAAGGGTGGCCCAACCTACGGCCGCGACCAGGCTGTGTGAGATTGGGTAGGAAACAAAATCGAGAGGAGTAAATGCCGTATTGGCTGGTTGGATCCGCACCTGTTCCCAACCGAGCAGAATGAATATGGGCCACAACAAATCAAGCAGCGACGCCGCCGCGATCAGTGCGCCCAGCGAAGTGCGGGGCGCGAAGCGCTTCGAGGCAAAGGCGACTGCGTAATGACCGATAAACAAGTGTGAATCTCCGCGAGTTATGAATTCTTCAAGTGTGTTGGAAGGCTGCCGGCGCAATCTATCATAAGCCGTTCAATCTACTAATATTTTTCCTTTCGTGAGCGAATTTGAAAAAATTTCCTCATCTGCTAAAGTACGTGACAACTTTGCAAAAACAATAGTCTAGACCAGGACCTTTTGCGGACCATCGTGTCTTCAGGTGCAAATGTGCACCGATCTGCAAAATGTCACGCCGCAGCTTATGCTTTGCCGATGTCCGGCTGCACGCTGATTTGTAAGCAGTAACAAAGTACTGACAAATTTTCGCGATGCCGCAGATTTTTCATCACAGCACCAACGCGCTCGCGAAGCTGACGATCTATGGCGCCGTGTTTATTCTCGTCGCGCTGTTGTGGGTCACGGCTGAGCTTAATCGCTCTTCCTGGAACACCGGCCAGTGGGTTGAGCGCCAGCAACCGGTCCAGTTCAGTCACAAACATCACGTCGGCGACGACGGCATCGATTGCCGCTACTGTCACACATCCGTGGAAACGGCTGCCTCTGCGGGCCTGCCTGCTACCACCACCTGCATGAACTGTCACAAACAGATTTGGGCGGACAGCCCTTATCTGGAGCCGGTTCGCGAGAGCTTCCGCACGGGCAAGCCAATTGAATGGATTAGAGTGCACGACCTGCCGGACTTTGCTTATTTCAATCACAGCATTCATGTGAACAAAGGCGTGGGTTGTTCGACCTGTCATGGACAAGTCGATCAGATGCCAATTGCGTATCAGGCGTCAACGCTGCAAATGGAGTGGTGCCTTGGTTGCCATCGTAACCCGGAAAAATTTGTGCGCCCGAAAGAAAAAGTTTTTGACATGCAGTGGCGCCAGGAAAACAAAACTAACGATGAGATTGCTGAAGGCCGATCGTTGGCGACGAAATATCACATTCAGCCGCCGAATGTGTTGACGAGTTGTTCGACGTGTCACCGCTGAACCTGGGACCGCGGGCGTCTCGCCCGGAATAAGCCCGGAGCGCGAACAAAGAAGCATCGATGTCTGAAGACCGACACATAAATTTCAAACTGATGCGCCAGTACATTCTGGACCATCAGGATGGATCCGCGCCGAAACCGGCCGCGGGCGGGTTGTATTCAATTCAACCCTTAGTTGCCGGCACCGAGAAATCCAAAAAGTATTGGCGTTCACTTGAAGAGCTAGCTGACGCGCCCGAATTTCGCGAGTTCGTCGCGCGCGAGTTTCCGCAACAAGCAGAAGAGTGGAACGATCCTTTCGAACGCCGCACGTTCTTAAAGTTGATGGGCGCATCGCTGGCGCTCGCGGGTCTCAGCGGTTGCGCGTTTCAGCCTCCCGAAAAAATTGTTCCTTACGTCAAGCAGCCGGAAGAAGAAGTGCCCGGCAAAGCTTTATTTTTCGCGACCGCCTCGTCATTGGGCGGAATTGCCACGCCATTGCTGGCGCGCAGTAATGAAGGCCGCCCAACAAAAGTAGAAGGAAATCCAGACCATCCAAACAGCCGCAACCATGATCCGCAAGATCGCGGCTCGAGCGCCACCGACATCTTTTCGCAGGCGTCAATCCTCAGTCTTTACGATCCCGATCGTGCGCAGACGCCGCTTTATCGCGACGAGTCGCGCACCTGGTCCACATTTGTCGGCGAGATTCGCACCGCGCTCGATGAACAACGTCCAAAGCAGGGCGCAGGCATCCGTTTTCTGACTGAAACCGTAACCTCGCCAACGCTTGCAGCGCAGTTAAAAGGAATTCTGACAGAGTTTCCGCAGGCGAAGTGGCATCAGTACGAACCAGCGAACAACCACAACGCACGAGCTGGCGCAGTGATGGCCTTCGGTCAACCCGTCAATACGATCTACGACTTCAGCAAAGCGGATCGCGTTCTGTCACTCGATGCCGATTTTCTTGCCGCGATGCCGGGCACGCTTCGTTACGCGCGCGATTTTGCGGCGCGCCGCCGCGTCAGCGAAGCGCAGAAAGAAATGAACCGGCTTTATATGGTCGAGACGACGCCGACGACGACGGGCGCGAGCGCAGATCATCGGTGGTCGGTGAAGCCGAGCGAGATGGAAGCTTTTGGGCGCAAGCTTCTGATGGAAATCACGCCGGTCGTCAGGTCAACTGTCCAACCGCCACAGATCACTCCTAACATTCATGCCACTAACGTTCCTGATCAATGGGTCCAGAAGTTGGCCGCAGATTTAGTAACACACAGGGAATCGAGCATAGTGATTGTAGGCAAGGAACAGCCCCCAATCATTCATGCGTTGACTCATTTGATGAATTCCGGGTTGCTTAACGTCGGAAAGACGGTGAATTATTCCGACCCGCTGGAAGCGAACTCAGCCGATCAAAGACAGTCACTTCAGGAGTTGCTTAACGACATTGATGGCAGCCGCGTCGAGATGCTGGTGATCGTTGGCGGCAATCCGGTCTACAACACGCCCGCGGATTTGAAGCTCAATCAAGAGCGCATGTTCAAGACGAAGCTGCGGGTGCACCTGAGCCAGTATCGCGATGAGACTTCAGAGCTTTGTCACTGGAACATTCCGGAGACGCATCACCTGGAAGCATGGAGCGATACGCGTGCTTACGATGGCACAGTCACGATCGTGCAGCCACTGATTGAGCCGCTTTATCAAAACAAGAGCGCGCACGAGTTGTTGGCTGTATTTACAGCGAAGTATGACCAGAAGCCGTATGACATTATTCGAGAGTATTGGCGAAACGCAGGTAAACAGCAAACGGTAAACAGCAAACAGCAAACAGCAAACAGAACTGCGAGCAACGCCGAGCGGCCACAGGACGCTGCGAATTCCAACCCAGGTTCCAGCACAACTACGACCCCCACTGTTCCATCAGCTTCAACTGACTTCGAATCATGGTGGCGCAAGTGTGTGCACGACGGCTTTGTTCTAGGCCCCGCGTTGCCGACGAAAACCGTTTCGGTGAACGGTGCAAATCTGGAGCAGCCAGTTGCGGGCGGGACGCCCGCGATCCCTGGATTCGAGCTGGTTTTCCGCACCGATCCAACAATCTACGACGGCCGCTTCGCGAACAACGGCTGGTTGCAGGAGCTTCCCAAGCCACTGACAAAATTAACGTGGGACAACGCTGCGCTGGTTAGTCCAAACACCGCTAAGCAACTGGGACTGGAAAAAACCAACGGCAAAAAGGGTCGTGAGGCCTACGTTGACACGGTGAAAATTTCTTATCAGGGTCGGAGCATCAGCGATGCGGTGCCGGCCTATATCATGCCCGGCCAACCTGACGGCGTTATCACGTTGCATCTTGGTTACGGTCGTAAGCGCGCCGGTCGCGTTGGCAACGATCACGGTTTTAATGCTTATGAAATTCGCACCGCTGCTGCGCCCTGGTCAGGCGCGGGAGCGCAAGTTGAGAAGGGGCCGGCCACGTATCTGCTCGCCCTCACTCAACAGCACTTCAACATGGAGGATCCGAATTTCAGTAAAGAGCCGCGCGACATCTATCGCGAGCAAACGCTGGAACAGTATCTCCACGGTGAACATCCTGAGAACGAGTCGGAAATGCCGGCAAAAGATGACACGCTTTACGATCCCAACCTCTACGACTATCAAAACCAGGGCAATGGTTTGAACTATGCGTGGGGCATGGCGATCGATTTGAACAACTGCATCGGCTGTAATGGCTGCACGATCGCCTGCCAGTCTGAAAACAACATTCCGGTTGTCGGTAAGGAGCAGGTCGTTCGTAGCCGCGAGATGCATTGGATTCGCCTCGACACTTATTTCCAGGGCGATGATGCAAGCAATCCTGAAGGCACACATTTCATGCCGGTGCCCTGCATGCATTGCGAGAACGCGCCCTGCGAACCGGTTTGTCCGGTGCATGCGACGGTGCACAGCGCCGAAGGCCTGAACGACATGGTCTACAACCGCTGCGTCGGCACCAAGTATTGTTCCAATAACTGTCCCTACAAAGTGCGCCGCTTCAACTTTTTCCTTTATCAGGATTGGGAGACGCCCACTTATCAGTTGATGCGCAATCCGGACGTGTCAGTGCGCAGCCGCGGCGTGATGGAGAAATGTACTTACTGCGTGCAGCGCATTCAAAGCGCGAAGATCACAAGCGAGATTGAAGGACGAAAAGTGCGCGACGGTGAAATCGTTACGGCCTGTCAGGCAGTGTGCCCGACTGAAGCGATTGTTTTTGGCGACATCAACGATCCAAACAGTAAGGTTTCGAAACTGAAAGCTGAGCAGCGCAACTATTCGCTGCTCGGCGAATTGAACACAATACCGCGCACGACTTATTTGTCGGCGCTGCGGAATCCGAACCCGGAGATTAAGTAGGACAGGCATTCCTGCCTGTCCAGTTTTGAGTTGTGGACATGAAGTTGAGAATAAAGCTTTAGCTTGCGTCTTTCCCAAAGAAAGCAACCTAAAGGTTGGACTCTGAACTAGTTGAATAATGGCAGACGAATCACAAAATTTAGGACCGATTCATCATTCGACTGTGCCGGTTGTCGCGCCCGGGCTCACCTTTGCCTCGGTCACCGACAAGATCAGCTCGATCGTTTTGAAGCGCAAGACACCCATCTGGTGGTTCATGGGCTTTGCCATTTCGTTCATATTGTTTCAGCTACTGCTGCTGACGATTACCAAGCTCCTGTTCGAGGGCATTGGGCTGTGGGGTGTCAACGTTCCTGTCGCCTGGGGAATGGACATCCTTAACTTTGTCTGGTGGATCGGCATCGGGCACGCCGGCACGCTGATCTCCGCAATCCTTTTGCTGTTGCGACAAAAGTGGCGCACGTCAATCAATCGTTTTGCTGAAGCAATGACGTTGTTTGCGGTGGCGCAAGCGGGTATGTACCCGGTAATGCACCTCGGCCGTCCGTGGCTCGCTTACTGGCTGTTTCCATACCCAAACACAATGGGCATCTGGCCGCAGTTCCGCAGCCCATTGATGTGGGACGTTTTTGCAGTTTCCACTTATGCGACGGTGTCGGCGATGTTTTGGTTCGTCGGTTTGATTCCTGACTTTGCCACTTTGCGCGACCGCGCGCGCAGCAAACCATTTCAACTTCTGTATGGGCTGTTGGCGATGGGCTGGCGCGGTTCCGCGCGTCACTGGCATCGCTATGAGATGGCTTATTTGTTACTCGCCGGCCTGGCGACGCCGCTGGTGCTTTCAGTGCACACCATCGTCAGTCTCGATTTTGCGGTAGGCATCATTCCCGGTTGGCACGCCACGATCTTTCCGCCGTACTTCGTAGCCGGCGCGATTTATGCGGGCTTTGCCATGGTGTTGTTGCTGACAATTCCCTTGCGCAAACTTTACGGTCTCGAAAGTTTCATCACCATGGGCCACATGCACAACATGGCAAAAGTGATGCTGGCTACCGGGTTGATCGTCGGTTATGGCTACGTGATGGAAGCATTTTTCGGCTGGTACAGCGGCAATCACTATGAGCGCTACATGATCTGGAACCGCATGCATGGTCCATATGCCAGTTACTACTGGGCATTAATCCTCTGCAACATCATCACGCCGCAGTTTCTTTGGATCAAACGATTGCGCTCAAACCTGCTGGTGCTTTGGCTGATCTCGATTGTCGTCAGCATTGGCATGTGGCTCGAGCGTTTTGTGATCATAGTGACTAGTTTGCATCGCGACTTCCTGCCTTCGTCGTGGGGCATGTATCAGCCCTCGACCTGGGACTGGACCATGTTCATCGGCACGATTGGGTTTTTCTTTACGTTGCTGTTCCTGTTCATTCGTTTCCTGCCGATGATTTCAATTTTCGAGATGCGCACGATTTTGCCGGAAGCGGAAGTGGAAGAGTGAAATAAGCTGGGCAGGCATAGAGACAAAAGAAATGGCTCAACAAGCGATGGCTCATGGTTGGGAAGGGCGGCTTGCCCCCGCCCGGATTGAATGGCATTCAATCAGCGGGGGTAAACCACCCTTCCTGACCTGTGAGACTGTTCTGTTGAGGTTTTCTCTGAGTCAATTATGCTTCTCCACTTTAGTTTGTTTGTGAGTGATCAATGTCGGACGAGAAACGCGAAATTTTTAGCGAGACTGAACCGCAGGAGACAGACGAACTGCACCTGTCTGTGTCGCGGCGGCATCGCGTCGCGCCCACGCTCTACGGCATCATGGGCGAATTCAATAATCCATCCGATCTGGTGATGGCCGCGCGTCGCACATACGAAGCCGGCTATCGCCGCATCAATGGTTATTCGCCTTACCCGATCGAAGAACTTTCGGAAGCCATCGGCTTTACTCGTACAAGTTTGCCGCTAATCGTTTTGATTGGCGGGATACTCGGCGGGCTCGGCGGATTCTTCATGCAGTATTGGATGGAGGTTATTAACTATCCATTGAATGTTGGCGGCAAGCCATACAACAGTTGGCCCGCCTTTATTCCGATCACGTTCGAGTGCACGGTGTTGCTGGCCGCTTTTGCGGCAGTGCTCGGCATGCTGGTACTGAACAAGCTGCCGCAGCCTTATCATCCGGTGTTCAATGCGCCGAATTTTGCACTGGCCACCCGCGATCGTTTCTTCCTGGTGATCGAGGCAAACGATCCGCGTTTTAGTCACGATGAGACGACGCAGTTCTTGAACACAGTTGGCGCGAGAAATGTCAGCGATGTGGAAATCTGAGAAGCAAACAGCAGACAGCAAACAGCTGACAGCCGGAAATGGCTGCGAGCATTTTGCTATGACAGGTCGCGTGAAGCGTTCGGTTTCCTGCTGTCTGCTGTTTGCTGTCTGCTGTCTGCTGTTGGCTTCGTGTAGGCGCGACATGCAGGACCAGCCCAAGATGAAGCCGTATCGTGCGACAGTTTTCTTCAAGGATGGACTATCATCGCGGCCATTGGTTGAAGGAACTGTGCCGCGCGGCTTTCTGAAAACGGACACGGAATTTTTCACCGGCAAGAAAGCAGGCCGCGCATTATCCGCTAAAACCAATCAACAAACGGCACCGGCCATTCAGCCCGCTGCGGGTGGCGCGAGTAATGCCACGAATTTAAGTGGTGCGGCTGCTTATCCTGATGACGTTGAGGTGTTTCCCTTGCCAGTGACGAAGGAGATTGTTGATCGAGGGAAGGAGCGCTACGAAATTTTCTGCGCTGCATGTCATGGCCTGACTGGAAACGGCGACGGCATGATTGTGCGCCGCGGCTTCCGGCGCGCAGCTTCTTTTAATGACGATCGCCTGCGGCAGGCGCCAGTTGGACATTTCTTTGACGCAATCACGAATGGTTGGGGAGTGATGCCCGCGTACGCGCCGCAGATTCCCGCGCAGGATCGCTGGGCCATCATCGCCTATATTCGCGCGTTACAATTGAGTCAGCAAAGCCAACAGCCGCGGCCAGCCGCGACTTCAGCAAGCGCGGCGCCGGCAACACAAGTTGGAGGGCAGCATCAATGATGCATGTTTCCTACAATGCGCCTTCCGAGTTGAAGCGTTTACCGCAACGAGCGTTGCTGGTTGGGGTCGTGCTTTTTGCCATTTTGGTTTTTGGGTTTCTCTCGAATCGCGGCCAGTTTTTCCGCTCGTATTTATTGGCCTTCAGTTTTTGGTCGGGAATTTCAATCGGCTCGCTGGCGCTGTTGCTGCTGCAACATCTGACTGGTGGCGGTTGGGGGCTGGTGATTCGACGAGTGCTCGAGGCGGCGACACGAACACTACCGCTAATGCTCGTTCTGTTCCTGCCGATTATCGCCGGCTCGCACTGGCTCTACCCGTGGACGCATGCAGAAGAGATTGCTAAAAGCCCGGCGCTCGTCGAAAAGGCGCGCCTTTATCTGAACCTGCAGTTTTTTGTAGTACGCGCGGCAATCTATTTTGCGATCTGGTTGACGTTGGCCTTTTTCTTGAACCGCTGGTCGAAATTACAAGATCAAACAGGCGAGGCAAGGTTTACAAAGAACATGCGCGTGCTTAGTGGCCCAGGCATGGTGTTGTTCGTTTTCACCGTAACGTTTGCCTCGATTGACTGGTTTATGTCACTCGATCCGGAGTGGTCATCAACGATCTACGGCTTTATTTTTGTCGCTTCATGGTCACTGAGCGCGCTGGCGTTTGTAATTGCCGCGCTGGCAATGCTCGCAAAATACGAGCCCCTAAAGACAGTGGTTGCGCCGCTGCATTTTCACGATTTGGGAAAACTATTGCTGGCGTTGGTAATGCTTTGGTCGTATTTCGCGTTTTCGCAATTCCTGATTATCTGGTCGGGAAATTTGCCGGAAGAGATCAGGTGGTACCTGCCGCGAACGCGGGGCGCCTGGGGCGCGTTCGCGCTGGCAGTTGTGGTGCTTCATTTTGCGTTCCCATTTCTCTTCCTGCTTTCTCGCTCGTTAAAGCGCAACCCGCACATGCTGGCGCTGGTGGCCGGATTAATTCTTGTGATGCGTTTGTTAGATCTGTTGTGGATGATTACACCAAACTTTACCGGCGACATTTTCCACGTTAGCTGGATGGATATAGTCGCGCCGCTTGCGATGGGCGGCCTTTGGCTCGCAGTTTTTGGTTGGCAGTTAAATAAGCGGGCGCTGATTCCCATTAACGATCCGCAATTTGAAGGAGTGCTCCAGCAGGCGCACTCGCATTCGGGACACTCAGTTGTATGACTAGAAACGGACACCAGGGAAACGGTCATGGGCACGTCACGGAAACGCCGGATGTGTCACACATCAAGAACATTGACGTTACGCATGAGGCAAGCGATGTCAACGTCGGCGGAATCGTGAAGTTCGTCGTCGGCCTAACCATCTTTGCGATTGCGGTTCAAGTCTTGATGTGGGGCATGTTCAGGTTTCTCAATTCGCAGGAAGCAGAAAAAGAACCGCCGCAAGGACCAATGGCGATGACTGAACAGGAGCGCCGGCCGCCCGATCCGAAACTTCAGGCGGCGCCGGGCTTTGGTGTGAAGCTCGAGAATGGACAATGGGTGCTGCTCGAAAACCGAGAACCGCAGGCTGAATATCGCGTGCTGCGTGAGCAGTGGGACTGGCAACTGAATTGTGGGCGCGGCGATACTATGGAAGTGCTTAACCGTCGTCCAGCATGCATGCCAATCGATCAAGCGATGCAGAAAGTGCTTGAGGGCAAAGGTCTGCCTTCGCGACCTCAAGCGGAAACAAATCAGAGTGGTCCAACGGAAGACTACGGCATCGACATGCCGACAGCGGCGAGCTCAGGACGCATGACGGAGAAGAGACGACAGTGATGAAGAAGTGGACAGTGAGCAGTGAGCAGTGGGCAGCGAAGAGCGTCAATGCGCGTTCGTTGCGGCTTGGCCAACGCGCTATGCGGAAAGATCTTGATTTACTGCGCCCTGCCCCCTGCCCACTGCTCACTATTCTTCTGTTGCTGCTCACTGCTCACTGCTCACTGCTCACTGCCACGGCGCAGTTCAATCAAACGGAGGGCAACTCTCCGCTCTACAGCTCGCGTCCTTATCAGCCGCGCGCGCCCATCGGTTTGCCAAAAGCCCTGAATGGAGTGGGCATCGATCAAAAATTGAATGAACAATTGCCGCTGGATCTGGTTTTGAAAAATGAGAACGGCGAAAGCGTGAAGCTCGGCGATTATTTTGGCAAAAAGCCGGTGGTGCTTTCTTTGGTTTATTACCAATGTCCGATGCTTTGCAATCAGGTGCTCAATGGCATGGTCACGGCTTTCCGTGTGATGTCGTTTGCGCCGGGCAAAGAATTCGATGTCGTGACTATCAGTTTCGATCCGCGCGAGTCGCCGGCACTCGCTGCCGCCAAGAAGAAAACTTATGTTGACTATTTGCCGGATGACAAACGCGCATCTGCCGCCGCCGGCTGGCATTTTCTGACCGCTGACGAAGCCAGCATCGCTCGCATTACCAGCGCCGTTGGCTTTCGTTATCACTGGGACGAGGCGACGAACCAGTTTGCACATGCGAGTGCGATTTACGTGGCCACGCCGCAGGGAAAACTTGCGCGTTACTTTTACGGAATTGAATATGCGCCGCGCGATCTGCGCCTGGGTCTGATTGAGGCAGCCGCAAACAAGATTGGATCGCCAGTGGACCAGTTGCTGCTCTATTGCTATCACTACGATCCGGCGACGGGCAAATATGGCGCGACGGTGATGAACATGATGCGGGTGGGCGGCGTGATCATCTTGATTGCCCTTGCGGCATTGTTGTTGGCATTGCGCCGTCGCAGTCGCGCGCAGGTAGCCTGGCGAGCGCGGCGAGCCGGAGTGTAGTTCTGGAGCAACTCAAGAAGTTCAGAGTACAAGCCTTAGCTTGCATGGTTAACTAACATGGCAACCTAAAGGTCGGACTCTAAACTACAGGCACCGAACGAAGCTTAACTATGCAGACTTCGTGGATTCCATTTATTCCGGAAAGCGCTTCCACTGTTTCAAGCAAAGTGGATGCGCTGTATTTCTATCTCTCCGGCGTGACGCTATTTTTCACACTGCTTATTTCCGGCGTGATTGTCTTTTTCGTCATTAAGTATCGCCGGCGCAATCCTTTTGAAATTCCGCGGCCAATTTCCGGCTCGCACAAATTAGAAACGCTTTGGTCAGTTATTCCTTTCATCATCGCGATGAGCATGTTTGTGTGGGGCGCACAAATATATTTCGAGAATTCTCGGCCGCCGAAGAATGCCAATGAAATTTACGTCGTCGGCAAGCAATGGATGTGGAAGATTCAACACTCCACCGGCCAGCGCGAAATAAATGAACTGCACATCCCGCTGGGCCGCAAGATCAAGTTGATAATGACTGCCGAAGACACGATTCATGATTTTTTCATTCCTGCTTTCCGCATTAAAGCTGACGTCTTGCCGGGCAAGTACACGACGCAGTGGTTCGAAGCGACCAAGGCGGGAACTTATCATCTTTTCTGCGCGGAATATTGCGGCATGAACCACTCGGGCATGATTGGTTCGGTCATCGTGATGCAGCCTTCGGAGTTTGATAACTGGCTGAGCGGCAACGCGGGACAGCAATCGCCGGCCGTTGCCGGGCAACAACTTTATCAATCGCTTGGCTGTATTACCTGTCATGGGGCGAATGGCGAAGGTGGGCGCGGGCCGACGCTGGTGGGATTGTTCGGCCGGAAAGTGGATCTGATAAACGGCCAATCCCTGACAGCGGATGAAGCGTATGTGCGCGAGTCGATCGAAAATCCGCAAGCGAAGATTGTCGCCGGCTTTGGACCAATCATGCCGACGTTTCAGGGACAAGTGACGCCCGAGCAATTGATTCAACTAATGTCGTTTATTAAGTCGCTACAAGTTACGGGCGCGCCGGCGGCAACAGCGCCGAATCCAAAGCTGATACCGTCGCCCGCTCCTTCGGCGGCGCCAAACCGTCAGTAGCTTGCGATTGTGCAATTATGAAAGCGATCGAAACATTTCAATTACCAACCGCGGCGAAGGTCAACTACATCAACGCCGAGTATGGTCTGAAGTCGTGGCTGCTCACCAGGGACCATAAACGAATCGCGTTGTTGTATCTCGGCTCGATCTCGTTCTTCTTTTTTCTTGGCGGGCTGTATGCAATGTTCATCCGGCTGGAGCTGTTAACGCCGCAGGGTGACTTGTTATCGTCCGCGACCTACAACAAAGTGTTTACGCAGCACGGAATCATCATGGTCTTTTTCTTTTTGATTCCGTCGATACCGGCAACGCTCGGCAACTTTCTGGTGCCGATGATGATCGGCGCCAAGGACCTGGCGTTTCCGCGCATCAACCTGCTCAGTTGGTACATCTATCTGCTCGGCGGCTTGATTACGATTTATGCATTGCTTGCCGGCGGAGTCGACACCGGTTGGACTTTTTACGCGCCTTACAGCACGACTTTTTCCAACTCTTATGTCATCGCCGCCGGCCTCGGAATCTTTGTCAGCGGCTTCTCGTCGATTCTGACCGGCCTGAATTTCATCGTCACGATCCATACCATGCGCGCGCCCGGCATGACCTGGTTCCGGCTGCCGCTTTTCATCTGGGCACACTATGCCACGTCGCTCGTTATGGTTTTGGGAACTCCTGTCATCGCGATCACAATTCTACTGTTGGCTTTCGAACGCCTGGCCCACGTTGGAATTTTCGATCCGGCTGCGGGTGGCGATCCAGTGCTCTTTCAACATCTGTTCTGGTTTTACTCGCACCCGGCGGTCTACATCATGGTCCTGCCCAGCATGGGCGTAGTCAGTGAATTGATCGCCAACTTCTCGCGCAAGAACATTTTTGGCTACAAGTTTGTCGCGTTCTCGAGCTTGGCAATCGCGGTCTTTGGCTTTCTTGTTTGGGGCCATCACCTGTTTGTTGCCAGCCAGTCAGTTTATGCGGGACTGATCTTCTCGTTCTTGAGTTTCGCAGTCGCGATTCCGTCTGCGATCAAAGTGTTCAACTGGACGGCTACACTCTACAAGGGTTCGATCTCCTACGACACGCCGATGCTTTACGCGCTCGGTTTCATCGGACTCTTCACCATCGGCGGCATGACGGGATTGTTCCTGGCTTCGCTGGCGTTCGATGTTCATGTCAGCGATACGTACTTCATCGTGGCCCACTTCCACTACATCATGGTTGGTGGAGCGTTGTTTGGATATCTCGGCGGCTTGCATTACTGGTGGCCGAAAATCAGCGGTCGCATGTATCCGGAAGGTTGGGGCCGGTTCTCGGCGCTGGTGATCTTCGTCGGGTTCAATCTGACATTCTTGCCGCAGTTTGTGGCCGGCTACCTGGGTATGCCGCGGCGTTATCACGCCTACCCGCCCGAGTTTCAGGTTTTCAATGTGTTGTCGTCGGCGGGCGCGTCGATACTGGGCTTCGGACTTTTGATACCGGCGATTTATCTCGTCTGGTCCATGCGTTATGGCAAACACGCAGAAGCAAACCCCTGGCACTTGCCGGGACTTGAATGGCGTACCCCTTCGCCGCCGCCAACAGAAAATTTCCTGGTGACGCCGGTGGTGACCTGGGAGGCATATGAATTTGCGCCGCCGGAAGAGATGCAGGTGGTAGGCAGGTTGAGAGATGAAGCGGTGAGCACTGAGTAAGCAGAAGGCAGTAGGCACCAGGCAGTAGGCAGAGCACGAATGGAACCTCGTACTTGAGACCTGAGACGCGAACCTTTGAAACTTGAAACTTGAAACTTGAAACTTGAAACTGGAGACGGACTTGGCAGACAGCGTTGCAATTGAACATGAGGCAAGCCACCCGGCGTTGCAGCATCACTTTGAGAACCTCGAGCAACAGCGCGAGGCGGGCACGCTTGGCATGTGGGTATTTCTCGTCACCGAGATAATGTTTTTCGGTGCGATGTTTTTTGCCTATACGCTTTATCGCACCAAGTATCCGGCAGCTTTTGCTTCCGCCAGCAATCATCTTTCACTTCCACTTGGGGCCATCAATACGGCCGTGCTTATCTTCAGCAGCTTTACGATGGCGTTGGCAGTCTACAGCGCGCAAACAGGCAAGCGTCGCAATCAGATTGTCTGTTTGGCGTTGACGATTCTGCTGGGCCTGACGTTTTTGGCAATCAAGGCGGTCGAATACCACGACAAGTATGTAGACCATCTGATTCCCGGAAGGTTGATTCCCGGCCGGCCTTTCGACGCGAGCGGCGTTCATTTGTTGCCGGGCGCCGCCAGGCAAAACGTGGAAATGTTTTACTGGATCTATTTCGCCATGACCGGCATGCACGCCGTTCACATGATCATTGGCGTGGGACTGCTTTCAGTGATCTTATTTTTCTCGGCACGCGGTAAGTATGGACCGGAGTATCACAACCCGGTCGAGATATCAGGACTCTACTGGCACTTTGTTGACATCATTTGGATCTTTTTGTTTCCGCTGCTGTATTTGCTGGGAAGACACCTCGAACACGGGGGATAGTTGACATTGGCGATGTGATTACAAAGGGAAACAATTTACCATTTACCATTTGACATTTCTCATTTGCCATTTCAGTCGTTCGTTTTCACAACTAGGCAACTGTTCGAAGGCCAACCAAATGACAAATGAAAAATGGTAAATGGAAAATTTAATTGGTGGACTCGGTAAATCTTAACAGGATCAGCCGCGCATTATTAGATGAGTGAGCACATCGTTCAGCTGAAGGTCTACGTCGCTATTTTTCTTGCCTTGCTGGCGGGAACGGCACTCACTGTTTGGGCGGGGCTGCACGATTTTCCCGGACAGTTGAATGTGGTTATCGCTTTGACGATCGCCGTAATCAAAGCGACGCTGGTCGTGCTTTATTTTATGCACGTTCGCTATAGCCCGCGGCTGATCTGGGTTGTCTTTACGTCCGCGCTGTTTTGGCTGGCAATTCTTTTCGCGCTCACCTTGAGCGACTACTGGACTAGAAGCTGGCTCTAAAATTGAGAGCGCTGCGATTTGGCTTACCCGGCCGCTGACTTCTCCGTCCGATGCAATTTCATATCCCGCACCATCACTACATTTTTACAATTCGGACACATCAGGCTGAGCGTCGCATCCGATGTTCTGATTGGAGCGTCGCAATAAGGACATGGGCCAGACACTTCGTTTTGTTTGAAGAGGTCGCGCATCATGAACAGCGGCAAGACCAGTCCGGCAACCAATAGCGGAATACCAAAGATGAGGCCGATGCTGGTGCCGTTCCCCAGTGTGAGACTGATTATCAATCCGGCAATGAACAGGATTAATCCGAGCGCAATGGCAAAAGAAAAGATATAGGCGCTATCGAACGTGCGACCTCGCTTTTGAGCAGTTGGTTCTTCAGAACTCATTATTAACTTCTCCTGCAGAGTTGAATAAAAGAGGTACTCATATTTGATTTTGACTTTTAACGCCGCCGCGCGGTCTTGTCAACATCTTTACTGGGACCGTTCTACTGGGACCGCGGGCGTCTCGCCCGCATTAGCTACGTCAGCAGACAAGGTTGAGTGCTCGAGTTGTTCGCGCTGCGCGCTCATTGCGGGGCGGGACGCCCGCGATCCCAGTTGCCCGCTGTGCAGTTCCGCACTTCATCGGTATAATCACCGTTTCCTATGACTCCTGAATTGGCGACAAACGGCATGCAAACAACATTTGAACAGTTTCTCGGCCGGCAGAGCGAAGAAGCGTGGGCGGCCACTTTAACCATTTTGCTTCGCTCGATTCATGAAGTGGACAAGAACGCTACGCAGATTTGGTTTGCGTTTTATCCGCTGTCGTTGTTCACGGCTCTGCAACAGGCCGAGGACAAAGATGGATTAGCGAAACAATTGTTGATGCAGGGCCACTATGAGCTCAAGGACCAGATCGATTCGTCGCACACGTTTCTTTACGGCCATCGTTATTGGCCGCAGGTCAAGAAAGCAGTAGCGGCTTTTGCCGACGCCTCCGACGCCGGTAACCAGACGCCACTATCGGATCAGATTCTGGTAGTAGCGCGCGAGACCGCCGCAATTGTGAATGTGGACGCATCGCTGCTGGTTGGCATCACTGCCGTTGCGTTCATGACAATTCAGCAGGCGGGGCTGGCCGAATTCAGAAAAGCGCCGGGCGCAATGCTGCTTGACAAAAAACACGCGAAGAAGTCGCTCAAGCAAATTCTCAGCAAGCGCGCGAAAGACGACAGCCAGGGACTACTTGGTTTTCTAAAAACGATCGATAAGAAATGGACTGTCACTTACGACGAGAACGACGCCGCAGCAAAATATAAAATGAACCACGATCAGGACATGGCCTGGGGAGCGTCGGAGGATCGCACGCGCAACTGGCGTGAGATCGATCCGCGCCGTCCTGAAGGTCCCATTCCGGTTGAATGCCGTTCGGCATCGTGCGGTACCTGTTGGGTGGGCGTGCTGGGTGGTGCGGAAAAACTTTCTGACGTGGCCGTGCGGGAAGGAAAGAAGATTAAAGAGTTTGGCTATATCGACACGACCGAACCTAAGCCGCTGATTCGACTTGCCTGCCAAGCCAAAACCTATGGCGCCATTTCCATAGTCATTCCGCCGTGGAACGGAGTGTTTGGTAAGTATCTAAAATCCCGCAACGAAACCAAATAAGTTTACTAAGTTCTGATTTGCGTTCATCCGCGAAAATCCGCGGCCATATTTCTTTTATTGCTGCTTTAGCTTTCCACGACAGACCACTACCTGCTCGTCGCCCGGAGCCATAATGCCGGGTTGGCTGCTGACGGATTGAGAACGAATTGTGGTTTCGACTTGCAGCTCGCCGTCTGTGATCGCGGTCTCAGTGCCGATTCTGGCGCGACTTTGGGTTAGTGTCTCACCACTACTTCGTTCCGTAGAGAAACTCATGGTGTGGCTGACGCGATCGCTCGCGACCTCAAGTGCGTCGATCGTGATGCTGGTAACTCCGCCGCCGGGAGGAACGAACCTCAACGACTGTCCAACTTCAGTAAGTTCTACCGATCGCAAGCCGCCCTTCGTTTGATATTCGTAGATGGGATTCCCGGAGTCGGCGAACTTCATTGCCATTTCGATCTTATTGCCATCGTCGCAATTGGAAGTTCCAGTCCAGGTAGTTCCCGGCAGGGTTCCGGAACTTCGGCCTGAAGGTTTGCGCGGATTGTCAGGATCATCCGAATCAGTATTTGCCAGGTTCGAATTGTTGAGGCTCGACAAGCCAATCAACGCACCGCAGGCAATGCAACCGCCGAGCACAAGCACGAGTACGCCGATGACAGCTCCCAGGATGAGCCACTGCTTTTTGATTCCAGTTGCTTGCGGCGGTAGTGGCGGTTGCGGGAAGTTGTTCATATCCGACCTTTCTGGGTGTAGTCGGGCATCTTGTGTCCTGAGCGCCGCTAACATTACGCTCTGAGCAATGGACGGTCAATCAAAAGCAGTTGGTGACTCCAAAAGCGTTCGCCACGCATCACCACTTCTTTTTGTGCTTGCCGCGGCAGTGTTGTGGAGCACGGGCGGGCTCTTCATCAAGTGGGTCACGCTGTCCGGGCTCGAGCTGTCATTCGGTCGCTCGCTGCTGGCGGCAATTACGGTAGCCATCTTCACCCGTCGCGAAGGCTTTGGTTTGAACCTGGTCACCGGGCTGGCGTCGGTGCTTTACGCGGCCCTGTTGCTTCTCTTCGTTCTGGCAACAAAGGAAACCACAGCCGCCAATGCGATCTTCCTGCAATATACCGCGCCGGTCTATCTACTGATATTCGAACCGTTGTTCTACAAGGAAAAGTTTCGCTCGCGAGATCTGATCGTGGTGATCTTTTGCGTGGCGGGAATGTCGCTCTTTTTTGTCGGCAAATTACGACCACAGGATGTGACGGGAAATTTTCTGGCACTAGGTTCCGGTCTTTGTTTCGCGTGCTATTTTCTCTTGCTGCGCCATGCCAAGGCGCGCGCCGTCAACCGCGCGTCATCAGTCATCTATGGCAATCTCCTGCTGGTCATCATAGCCGCGCCCGCGGCGTTGAAAGTGCTGCCGCACATTTCCAAAGCCGATGCGGTTGGCATTGTCTACCTTGGCGTAGTGCAAATCGGAATCGCCTATACGTTGTTCACAGTGGCGATGGCGCGCGGCGTTCGTTCGCTTGATGCGGGCATCGTTGGCTACGTTGAGCCGGTGCTGAATCCTATCTGGGTTTTCCTGGCAATTGGCGAGCGGCCAGCATCGTGGGCCATCCTGGGTGGCGCGATTATTGTCGTTGCAGTGGTCTGTCACATGCTGCGCGAGGCGCGCAGGGGCAAGCAGCGGGTTGATCTCGCTTGAGAAAGATCTATCCGCAGATTACGCAGATTTCACAGATTAGAATGAACAGAGTATCCGAAGTTAATAGGCGCGCGGTGTGGATCTAAGAGGCAACGAGGTGAAGCAATGGTTCGCGAATCGTTTCTATTTCTGCGTAATCTGCGGATGAACCTTCTTACTCACCTTCGGCGCGCTTTTTTGCAGCCGCCGCGAGTGCCGCAAGGCGCTGCACTTTCTGTTCGAAAGTTTCACCAGCTACTGGACCAGTATCCTTCACACCGCCGTAAGTCAAGCGCAACATGAGACTGCGATCAGCCTGGCCCGTTGGTTTGTGCGCTGCGGTTGCAGCAGGAGTTGCGGAAACTGGTGGAGCAGCGGGCGCAACAACCGCATCTGCGGGCGCCGTGTCTGTTGTAGCTTCCTCAGGCGCAAGTTGAGACGCCGCTTCAGTCGCAGATGCTGTGGGAGCGACTGGACCACCACCCTCTTCAGTGCGCCGCTTTGCTCCCGCTGACACCGCCTTTAGCCGCGCAACCTTCTGTTCAAAAGTTTCGCCTGCCACCGGCCCGCCATCTACCACTCCTGAATAAGTAGACCGGTGCATCAACTGCCGGTTTGGTTCAGCGTCGGCTTTAGCAGCGGGTTTCGCCGCCGCCGGAGTCGCAGGTTTTGCAGCAGCAGGTGCAGGCGCCTTCGCGGCAGAAGGTGCTAAAGCTGGCGCTGCCGGGGAAGTCGCAGGCTTCGCGGCCGGGGCGTGCGCGGCAGTAGTCTCCATGACAAACACTCCACGCGCGTCTTTCTTAATCACCGGTAACGTGCCGCCGGCAGCTTGTAATAGTGCCGACAATTCTGCTTCGACAAAACGATGTTGCTTTTGCGGATCGCGCACATGGCCCAGCGGCGGCCCCATGTAATACGTGCCACAGGTCTGGCACTTGAACAACACGTCATCACCACGCAGATGGACCTCGGCAGGCTCGCCCGCCGTCTTCAACTGTTTGAGGTGACCCCAGCAGGGTTTCCCCTTCTCATTTTTCTCGTTGCAGACGGTCTGCGCGTTGGTGATTCTTTTGGGAACCGGCGCAGTGGTTGCCGTTGACACGTGTTTGTCTGAACTTGCTTCCGAGGCAGTTGCTGTCATAAGCGATATGTTGCTGCGCGAATCGTTGGAGTGCTTGCAGCACGAATCTTACCTAGTTGAGCAAATCGGCGTCAATGAAGAGAGCTAACTGCTCCAGAAATTCCGCCGTGCTATGCTGAGCGGAAATGTTGAAGGATCTGGTTGGCGCCATCTGGCGACGAATACCTGGTAGGCTGAAGTACTGGGCAGTCCGATTCACGCAGCCGCGTTTCACGGTAACTGCTGCAGCGATCGTTAGCGACGATGCGGGTCGGGTATTGCTGCTGCATCATCGTTTTCGTCCCGGCTCTGGTTGGGGAATCCCGGGCGGTTTTGTTGAGCAAGGCGAGCAACCCGAAGCGGCACTGCGACGCGAGCTGCGGGAAGAAGTGGCACTGAAAATCAAGGATCTGGAATTACTTAGTACGCGCGCATTCAAAAGAGCGAAGCAAATTGAGATCGTTTTTCGTTGCCGTGCGCTGGGCGAGACCGACCAGTTGAGTTTTGAAATTAAGAGAGCGGCCTGGTTTTATCCGCACGAATTGCCAAAGGAGTTGCCGGCGGATCAGGCGCACTTGATAAAACTCGCGCTCGCTGATGGAGCAGAAACGCACGATTGATGTATGCTGTCGGGCGAAAAACAAAAGTGCCGAGTACTGAGTTCTGAGTGCTGAGTTTAGGTTTATTGCTCAGCACTCAATACTCAGAACTCAGTACTCATTTCTTGGCCGGGAGAAGAAAATGGTTGACCTGATTCCGTCGTCTGACACCGTAATGCAGATTCTGAAGCGCACCGGTGCTTTTCGCGAAGGCCACTTCGTTTATCCCAACGGCAAGCATTCGCCACATTATTTTCAGATGCCGCTCGCGTTTCGTTACTACGACACCGCGCGTGTGTTGGCCGTCGCCTTGAGCAGAAAGTTTCGCATCGACCGCGATGTTTCCAGCCAGTTACCAAAGGTTTCGATTATCAGTCCCAGCTCCGGCGGGATTCCGGTCGCCTTTGGCGTGCGCGACGCATTGAGTGCTGAGCAGATCTACTGGGCCGAGCAGGAAGGCGGCAAGCGAATGTTTCGGCAGTACATCAATAAGGGTGAAGTGAACCCCTGCATCGTCGTGGACGATATCATCCGCAGCGGCCAGGCGATCGAAGAAACGGTGGCGCTGGTGGAATCGCTAGGCTCAAACATTATCGGCTGCGGCGCGATCGTGCGCTTTAACTCAGCGCCCGACACGGTGAAGAATGTGCCCATTAAATCGCTGGTCACCTTTGATGCGCAGATGTACGACAGCGGCGCTGCCTGCGCCGACTGCAAGAGAGATGCGCCCATCGAGCATGTTCGTTTTTGAGAAAGCAGAAGGCAGTAGGCAGAAGGCAGAAGGCAGAAGGCAGAAAACGACCTACGCGTCGCTCGAGGGAGCGAACCTTCTGGGGTTAGCCATCATTCCTGACAACATCCGACCTACTTCTTCATACCCATTGGTCAGATGATCATGACTCTCCTGACACAGGTATCCACAATCCAAAGCGAAATCCAACCACACTTGTGTCTCCGTTGCCTCTCCATCACAATCGGTTAACTTATTAACGAGCATGTTTGGGTATCGCCGTTTGCGAAAACCTTCCGCTAGGTTTGCAGCAACGCTCCGGGAGGAACGTCTAATCTGATCCGTTAGTGAGTAAACTTCTTCTCTTGGGAAGCGTTTTGAGAGGTGGAAAATTTCCATGGCAAGGCGATAAGCAAGTTGAAAGACTTTGAGATCTCTATGACCGCGTAACATTTGATGCTCCTTTCAAAAGGATAGTTCATCTTAGCGGCCAGGGTGTTTTTGTTTGCTGCCTACTGCTTTCTGCCTACTGCCTTCTTGTCCTAGATCTCATGTCTATTAGCGAGCGCTTTATCCATCGTCACTTCATCGACGTATTCCAGATCGCTTCCTACCGGCATGCCCATCGCTATGCGGGTGACGTGCAGGCCAAGGGGTTTCAGTAAACGACCGATGTAGTTTGCCGTTGCTTCGCCTTCGGTAGTCGGGTTGGTTGCCAGAATCACTTCGCTCACTGCCACGCCATCGTTATTTTCCGGTTTCAGTCGCGGCAGGAGATTGGCAAGATGGAGCTCATTTGGACCAATGTGACGAATCGGCGAGAGGCTGCCATGCAGCACATGATAGACACCTTTGAAGCTGCGGGTTTTTTCTACCGCGACCAGGCTGTGCGGTTCTTCGACGACACAAATGACGGAATGATCGCGCGAAGTAGAAGCGCAGATGCGGCAAGGATCGATATCAGTGAGGTTATTGCAAACTGAGCAGAGAACAATGCGTTGCTTAACATCGCGCACCGCAGTTATCAAACGATCGAGCTCATTGTCCGGCGTGCGCATGATGTGAAAAGCGAGTCGCTGCGCGGATTTGTGCCCAATGCCGGGAAGGCGTTTAAGTTCATCGATTAGTTTGGTGACCGGTTCGGCGTACTCTAACATTTTCGATTTCCAATTTCCGATTGCCGATTTGCTTTAATTGCGACTACCGTTGGCTGCCTCGCGCTCATGCTTTGGAAGACTTCAAAAGAGGAAAATCGACAATCGGCAATTGGAAATCGGCAATGCCTTATCCCAGCAATCCACCCAGTCCCGGCGGCAACATGCCCCCCAGTTTGCCCTTCATCGCTTCATCAACTTTGCGATTTGCTTCGTTAATGGCGGCCAGGATCATGTCCTGCAGCATTTCCACATCGCCTTCCTTGACCGCTTCCGGATCGATCTTGAGCGAGACAATTTCATGATTGCCTTTCATCGTGACGCTCACTACGCCGCCGCCCGCTGAAGCTTCCGCGCGCATTTCCTCCATCTCTTTGGACATCTTCTCCTGCATTACCTGCGCCTGCTTCATCATCTGTTGAATGTTAAGTCCGCCAGGAAATTTCATTGCTCGCCACCTCTCTAAAGTAATCAATTGCTTATTTGCTGCTTTGTGGCATCGTAACTTTCATTAGAATCGAATGCAACGGGAGGCTATCGCTTGTCGTTCTGTATCTGCTATAAGCTTGCGGCAAATGGCCAGCCCCGAAGCTTCGCAAAGCGTGGAAAGAACTCTCAACGCCGAGATCAAAATCTATTACGATTTGCACCCCGTCGACCGGCCTTCTGCGCCTTTGCTCGTTGCGCTGCACGGCTATGGCGCGAACAAGAAACAGATGATGCGCGAGGCGCAACAGATGGCGCCCGACGGCTTTGCCATTGCTTCACTACAGGGTTTTCATCAGCACCTGAAAGAGCCGAAAGAGCCGGGTGGTCCATTGCGCTTCGGCTTTGGCTGGCTTTCTAACTTTCATCCCGAAGATTCGGTGCGCGTTCATCATCAGGCGCTTTTGGATCTAATCCGCACCCTGACAATTGAAAACATTGCCGATCCAAAACAAGTGTTCCTGCTTGGTTTTTCCCAAACCTGTGCGCTGAATTATCGCTTTGCATTTACGCATCCCGATCTCTTGCGCGGCGTTATCGGCATGTGCGGCGGTCTGCCGGGAGATTGGGAGACAAGCGAAACCTACAAACCAACCAGCGCCGCTGTGTTTCATCTGGCCGGCGAAAAGGATGAGTTCTATCCGCCCGCCCGCGTGAGTGACTACGAAGCGCGCCTCAAGCTGCGGGCACAGAATGTGGAGTTCAAAAGCTACGATGCCGCCCACGAAATTGTGCCGGCAATGCGCGAAGATGTCAGAGCATGGTTACAGAAAGGATAAAATATGCGATACAGGATCTTAACCGCTGTGAGTTTATTGCTGTTGCTTGGTGTGACTTCAGCCTTTAGCCAGACAAAAGCTGCCAAAAATGCGAAGGCGATCCAGGATGTGCTCGACGCTCAATGCGCCGCCTGGAACCGCGGCGACATTGAAGGCTTCATGGATGGCTACGAGCGTTCTGAAAAGACGGTTTTCGTTGGCGGCGACAATGTCACACGCGGCTGGCAAACCGTGCTCGACCGTTACAAAAGAAATTATGACTCGCGTGAGAAGATGGGCACGCTGACTTTTTCCGATCTGGAAATCACTCCCATTGGAAACGATAGTGCGCTCATTTTAATGCGCTGGCATTTACAGCGAGCTAAAGACGAACCCCACGGCAGATCGACATTAATAATGCGACGCACAAAGCAGGGTTGGAAAATCGTGCACGATCATTCGTCGGCAGCTTAAGTTCCTAATGCTCAAAGAATAAATCTCATGGTAGGAAGCGGCCACAATGCAGAACCGCGAGCGGTAGCGACCGGATGCTAGCAACTACTTGCGAATGGTTCTCTAACGCTCTTAATTAAGCTTGAATTTAGCATCCGGTCGCTACCGCTCGCGGTTCTGCATTGCGTCTAGTTTCTAAACCATGAGACTCCAGAACTGAAGAGTTCATAAATAAATTGACTGCCGAAACAGACAGAACCGCAACCTCTTTACTAGGCGAGCTCGAAAACGAAGTCGAGCAGCGCAGCGCTGTTTTCAAAAAGGAGCTGGGTCTTTTTGATCTGGTGCTGACTCAGATCGTTTTCGTCGTGGGCACAATCTGGGTAGGCGCCGCCGCAAAACTGGGAAACTCACAACTAATAATTTGGTCGGTCGCCATACTCACTTTCTATCTGCCTTTGGCAGCCGTCGTCATTTATCTAAACCGTCTGATGCCGCTCGAGGGAGGACTCTACCAGTGGGCCAAGCTCGCCTTTAACGATTTTGTCGCCTTCATGGTCGCGTGGAACCTCTGGATTTTTGGCATTCTGGTTTTGTCTGGTATCGGACTGATCATCACCACCAATGTTTCTTATGCAATTGGACCGCCAGCCGATTGGATGCGCGGCAGCAAGTGGTTTATAACAATAATGAGTTGTTTGCTGGTTGCGGCCATCATGCTCGCTTCGACGCGTGGACTGGCACTCGGAAAGTGGGTACACAACGCGGGCGGCGCGATGTTGCTGGCAACTTTTCTCACACTGATTTTGCTTCCATTCTTCAGCCTGGCCCGTGGAGACTTGCGCGAATATCATCCGTTCGCCGTCGCCATGCCCGCGTTCACTGCATTCAACCTCAACATATTCACTAAACTTGCGCTCGGCGCGCTAACCGGTTTCGAGTATGTCGCCATCGTTGCCGGTGAATGCCGTGCGCCCGCTCGGAACATTGCGCGCTCAGTAATCATCGCGGCGCCGATCATTGCGATCATGTTCATTCTCGGCACCAGTGCGGTGCTTGCTTATGTGAAACCGGAGAATGTGGACCTGATTGGACCAATACCGCAGGTGCTCACGCTTGGATTTGCTTCGTTCGGCTGGGTCGGCAAAATTATTTCAATAGCGATTCTTGGTGTGGTGATGCGGCAGATCGCGCTGATGAGCATTTATTTCACCGGCAATACGCGATTGCCCATGGTGGCCGGTTGGGATCGGCTCTTGCCCGCGTGGTTTAGCCGGCTGCACCAGCGATATAAAACGCCCGTGAACTCAATTCTATTCGTCGGCGCCATCACACTCGCATTTGGATTAGCAAGCCTGATTGGCGTGGGCCATCAGGAAGCCTTTCAACTTTTGGACAATGCCGCGACTGTATTTTACGCTTCGACTTACATGGTGCTGTTTGCGATACCGATAATCGGCATGCGCAGTTTCGGGGTTACCGCGCCTGCATGGTTGAAAGTTGCATGTGGCTCTGGCTTTCTTGTGTCGTTGCTGGCAATTGCCTTAACGATCGTGCCTATCATAAAGGTGGAGAGCCGGCTTTCGTTCGCGCTCAAGATCACGGTCGTAGTAGTCATTGCCAACGCCCTGGGAGTCTTAGTGTTCATCCTGGGAAACAAACGAACGAATCACGTTGTTTCTTGAAAATTTCGCCAGATCGGTAGGCGAGATGTGGATCGCTGGTTAATTTAGTTGGCGCGCGGCTGTACATTGTGATAATCAATGGCCCGCGAACCACCTAACCCCCAAAGGAGGATGTGAAGATGAACTTCGGACGAGTTTTCCTCGGCGGCCTACTCGCCGGTCTGATCTTGAACATTGGAGAGTTTTTGCTGAACACAAAGGTGCTGGGCCCGCAGATGATGGCGTTCTTTTCCCAACACGGCTTCAAGAATCCCGGCAGCAACTTCATCATCTGCGCCGTGATCCTGACTTTCATACTCGGCATCGTAGCCGTTTGGCTCTATGCGTTGATCAGGCCGCGGCTGGGCCCTGGAGTTAAGACGGCAATCGTCGCCGCCTTCATACTCTGGTTTGGCATTTACCTGTACTCCGGCATTATCGGCATGCTGCTTTTCGGCACACCGATGAACATGCTGATCATAGGCTGCGTCTGGGGCCTGGTCGAATACATCATTGCGACGATTGCCGGCGCCTGGGTTTACACAGAAGCGTAACGAGCAATAAGTTTTGTCTCAATCACTCGCGGTTATTAATTGTTCACAGCTTGTGACTCTTTCCGGGCCTGCTCGTCCGCGAGCCGGCCCGGAGTTGCGTCAGCTTTCGATTATCGAAGACGGCGCCATGCTGGTGCGCGATGGCAAAATCACCAACGCTGGCACGCGATCGGAAATCGAAAAACTGATTGATAAAGACTGCGAAATCGTTGATGCCGGCGGCCGCGTGGTTTTGCCAGGCTTCGTCGATGCGCACACGCACCCGGTGTTCGCGGGCACGCGCGCAAATGAATTTGAAGAGCGCTCTCAGGGCGCGACCTATCAGGAGATAGCGACGCGCGGTGGCGGCATTCAAGCGACTGTTAATGCGACGCGCGGTGCGACGCTCGATGAGTTAGTCGGCGGCGGCAAGCGTTACGCTGAATGGTTGCTGCGCAACGGCACCACTACCGTCGAAGCGAAATCCGGCTACGGCTTAACGCTTGAAGACGAAATAAAAATTCTGCGTGCAATCAGGCGGCTCGATACAGAAACCCCACTTCGTTATGTGCCGACATTTCTCGGCGCTCACGCCATTCCCGCCGAATATAAATCGCGACGAGACACGTACGTCTCATTGCTTATCGATGAAATGCTACCGCGCGTAGCTGCGGAAAAGTTGGCAGAGTTTTGCGACGTCTTCTGCGAAGAAGCGGTGTTCACTACTGACGAATCCCGCAACATTCTTTCGGCAGCGCGTTATCACGGTCTGGGACTGAGAATTCACGCCGATCAGCTATCGCTCTCAGGCGGTGCGAAATTGGCAGCCGAACTGGACACGGTAACGGCTGATCATCTGGAGCACACGGATGCCGCGGGAATCGCGGCGCTTAAGTTTGCAGGTGTGCAGCCGGTGCTCTTGCCTGGCTCAGTCTATGCGCTTGGCTCGAGCCGTTATCCCGCAGCGCGCGAGATGATTGCTGCGGGCCTCGCGGTTGTGCTGGCAACGGATTTCAATCCCGGCTCCTCGCCGACTCCGGCAATGCCGATGATTCTTTCGCTAGCATCCACACATATGAAAATGACACCTGCGGAATCGATCACAGCAGCAACCATCAACGCGGCTTACAGTTTGAATCGTGGTGACAAGATCGGCTCACTCGAAGCAGGGAAGATTGCCGATTTCGTGATTCACGACTGCGATGACTACCGCGAGCTGGCATATTTCTTTGGGGTCGAACACGCGTGGCGGGTTTATTGCGGGGGCCATTTGGTTTTTTCGCGACCTTAACATTTGCATGCGCCTTTCCGGCTGCTGTTCAACTCCGCAAAAAAGCGGTTGACGCTTGCGACCTACTATTTTATTATCACCCTCAACACTGGAAAGGAGGTGATTCAAAAATATGAGTTCTTATCACAGTGAGGTGGCTGCGGCCTGACCTCTGAACCAGAAACTACTTGTTAGGATTTCGGTTCAGTTGTCTCACTGCAAAGTGCTCCTCCTTTTCAGGAAGCTGCACAGCCAGTTAGTCCACAGGCCAATCCGAACAGTTCACCGAAGCCGCCCTGATCCGCTGGATCGTGGGCGGCTTTCACTTTTGCTGTAACGCAAACTGTCAGTTTGCGATCGAGTCATTGAGCTTCGTGCCCGCAAGCTAGCGGTTTGCTTTATAACGACCGCAAACTAACAGTTTGCTTTACAGACCCGCGCAAACTAACCGTTTGCGTTTGCTGCCTCCGCGAGCCAGCAACTTGCGTTACCGGCCACGGCAGTGAGAAATTAGAATTTCCGGACAAACAAGGAGAAGTTTTAGTTGTCATCTGTTGATTCCCCCGTCTTTTATGACCCTGCGGGTCGCCGCTGGCGCCGGGTGCGACGCACCTGGCTCGCGCTTGCGGTCATGGTCACGGCAATGGCAGCGATTTTCATCGCCAGCGTACTCGTGAATCCAGTTTTGCCGAGTTTGAATGTTCGCCAGGTAGCAAGCCTTCCTAACACCGCAGACATTAAGCCAAAGCGGCCCAGCCTTCCCGCGAACCCGAGTGAACAGAAAGCAAAAAAGGCGCAGGCAGAACTGCAACACGCCCTTGCACTGGCGCCACGAGTTGTCCCCGGTCGACGCCGGTCCCAGCTTCCCATCGTTCCGCCGCCCGTGCTGCCACCGCCGATCGTTCCGACGACCAGACCGCTCTCCATTGGCTTTTATATCAACTGGGACGAATCGAGTTACGCTTCGTTGAAGCGCAACCTGGACCATCTTGATTGGGTCATCGCTGAATGGTCACACTTGCAAGCAGCGCCTGACGGCAGCACGTCGCTGGTAACTGAAGTTGACGCGCCCGCCCTCAACTGGGTTCGCCTGACTCGGCCACAGGTCCAGGTTATTCCGATGGTCCAGAATCTGGTGGATGAAAAATGGCAACCGGATTTGCTGGCGCGCGCCATTAGTGACGAGCCTGGGCGGCAGCGCCTGATTGCGGCGTTAACCGACTTTGTGCAGCAAAATAAATTTCCGGGAGTGTGCGTCGATTTTGAAGAACCACCACCGGCAACGCAGCAGGCCCTTTTAACTTTCATACAGGAGTTGCATCAGGAGTTCGCAGCGAAAGGTTTGTTCGTGATCCAGGCGGTGCCGTTTGACGATGCCGACTGGCATTACAAGGACTACGCTGCGGCTACTGACTATCTGATGTTGATGGCCTATGACCAGCATTGGGCGGGCAGCGATCCGGGTTCGGTGGCGGCGCAGGATTGGTACGAGCGCAATATCGCCAATCGCATGCACGACCTGGATTCCTCGAAAACGATTATTGCGCTGGGAAACTATGGTTACAATTGGACTCAAGGTGACAAGAATGCTGATGAAGTCACCTGTCAGGAAGCACTGATTACCGCTCGTGATTCGAAAGCAAATGTAATCTTCGATCCAGCAACTCGCAATCCGCATTTTGAATATGACGAGGACGATGGCTCGCATCACTTCGTTTGGTTTCTCGATGCAGTCACGGCGTACAACCAGATGCGCGCGGCCAGCGGTTTCCATCCTGCCGGTTTTGCAGTTTGGCGTTTAGGTTCTGAAGATCCTTCAATTTGGTCCATCCTTGGTAATTCGCAAACAACTTCTCCAAACATTTTGAGCCGCATCGTCTACGGTTATGAAGTTGACTTTGAAGGCACCGGCGAGTTGCTGAAAGTTGTGTCACGTCCCCAGGATGGCTGGCGCAATTTGGATATCGACGGCGGCAACGGTTTCATAAACAACGAAGAGTTTGTCGCGACCCCTTCGGCTTACGTTATTCAGCGCGGCGGCGATCATCCGGGAATGATCGCGCTGACTTTTGACGACGGCCCGGATCCGCGCTGGACGCCAACGATTCTCGACATCTTGAAGCAGGAGAATGCGCCGGCCACATTTTTCATCATCGGAAAAAACGGTCAGGCATATCCTGACCTGATGCGGCGCATTGTCAGCGAAGGCCACGAGATTGGTAATCACACTTTCACTCATCCCAACCTAGGCGAAATTCCACCGTCACTTATCGAGCTTGAACTAAACGCTACGCAGCGTTTGATTGAATCAGAAGTTGGCAGGTCAACCGTTTTGTTTCGTCCGCCGTATTTTGGCGATGCGGAAGCTGACAAGCCGCAGGAAGTAGAGCCCGCGTATCAGGCGCAGAATCTTGGTTACCTGGTGATCGGAGTGCGCATCGATCCGGATGACTGGAGGCTACCCGTAACCGCCGATCAGATCATCCAACGAACAATCGATCGCGCCATGGACAAAAATCCGGAAACGCGCGGCCAGGTAGTGCTGCTTCACGACTCTGGCGGGAATCGCGCCGCCACAGTCCAGGCGTTGCCCGAATTGATTCACCAGTTGCGTGCGCGTGGATTTCAACTTGTGCCGGTTTCTGATCTGGCGGGGCTCTCGCGCGACCAGGTAATGCCGCTGATTCCTGCGAACCAACGGGTGTTCACACGCGCAGATGCAATCACTTTTTTCTTTCTTTCGACGGGTGGTTGGACGCTGCAGTGGATCTATGTCATCGGAATTGTTCTGGGTCTGGGCCGGCTGATTTTTATCGGCGCACTGGCGTTTGCTCAATGGGTGCGGTCACGACGACGCGAGCGTTTGCACGCCGGAGAGCGTTACGAACCCTTCGTTTCCGTGTTGGTGCCGGCGTTCAACGAAGAGCTGGTCATTCGAAACACTATCGACAGTTTGTTGGCGTCTAGTTATGAAAATTACGAAGTGATTGTCGTTGACGATGGTTCCAAAGACCGGACAACCGAAGTTGTTAAGGAAAGTTTTTCCGCCAACCAACGTGTCAGACTTTTTTCAGTTCCCAATGGCGGAAAAGCCACCGCTTTGAATTTTGGTTTGAAACATGCAAGCGGTGACGTGGTGATTGCGCTTGATGCCGACACGCTCTTCGCGCCGCAGACGCTGGCGACCCTGGCGCATCGCTTTCACGATCCGAAGATAGGCGCCGTCGCCGGCAATGCAAAAGTTGGCAACCGCATCAACCTCGTGACGCGCTGGCAGGCGCTGGAATACATCACTTCACAAAACATGGACCGGCGCGCGTTTGCCAGTTTGAACTGCATTACGGTTGTGCCGGGTGCAGTCGGCGCCTGGCGGCGCGATTTGCTGGAACAGGCCGGCGGTTTTCCCGGCGACACGCTTGCCGAGGACCAGGACCTGACACTGAGGATTCGCCGCCTGGGATACAACATCGGTTACGAAGAAAACGCGATAGCCTGGACCGAAGCGCCTGACCGCTTGCGTTCGCTGGCGCGGCAGCGATTTCGCTGGGCCTTTGGAACATTGCAATGCATGCGCAAACATCTCGATGCGCTTTTTCGTCCTCGTTACGGCACGCTCGGCTTCGTTGCCTTGCCGAACGTTTGGATTTTTCAGATTTTGTTTCCACTAATTTCGCCGGTGATGGACCTGATGCTCGGCTACACTTTGATTTCCGCCGGACTCGATTGGCTGCAGCAACCGAAAGGCTATTCGTTCACTAACCTGCGTCAGGTGCTTTTCTACTATGCGCTGTTTCTGGCAATCGACTGGCTGGCAGCGTGCTTCGCTTTCATTTTAGAAAAGAAAGAGCAGTGGCGTTTACTTTGGTGGTTGTTTCTCCAGCGGTTTTGTTACCGGCAGGTGATGTACTACGTCATGATCAAATCCGTCACGATCGCCACGCGCGGCAGGACGGTGGGCTGGGGCAAACTCGAACGTAAGGCGACTGCTGAAGCGCAGTCTTGAGCCTAAATCTGCAATGTCGAACAAGCGGAATGGAATGCTCACCTTTGCGCTGCTGTTGACGGCGGCGTTTTGCTTTCGCGTTGTAGTCGCGCGCTTTCTGCCCAACGATGCCCCGTTTGATGGCAAGGTCTATGCGCAGATTGCGCGCAATATCCTTGAACAGCATATCTATTCGCATGCTAGGGAAGCGCCTTTTGATCCATCGCTAATCCGCCTGCCTGGTTATCCGCTTTTTCTCGCCGGTATCTATGCAATCTTTGGACATGGCGATAACACTGCTGTGCGCATCGCGCAGGCGCTGATCGATACGGCGTCATGTGGCTTGATCGCGTTGTTGGCGTTTTACTGGGAGCCGGATGAAGAACTAAAGCGCCGAAGCGCTATTGCCGCGCTCGCACTTGCGGCCGCCTGCCCCTTCAGCACGATTTACGTCGCGACCATCCTGACCGAGACGCCTACAATTTTCTTTGCAATTGCGATGTGCGTGACGGCGACACTGGCATTTCAGGCCATGGACCAAAGGCGCGCGGTGCTGTGGTGGGTCGCGACTGGGATCATTTCCGGACTCGCCGTTTTATTTCGGCCGGACAGCGGACTCTTCGCCGCCGCAATAGGCGTCACGCTGGTCGCCACGACGCTGTTGCGTTCGAGCCACGCGCGAGAATCGCGGCCCAGGAAAGACTTCCTTTTTAGATTTGCCCGGGCTTTATTTCTTGGGGTCGTGTTTTCGCTCGCCTTCTGCCTGGTGCTGGTTCCCTGGACCATTCGCAACCATCGCGTGTTTCACCTGTTTCAGCCACTCGCGCCGGCGCATGCTGAAATGCCCGGTGAGTTTGTCCCGCGCGGATATCTGGCCTGGCTGCGCACCTGGATCGACGACGGGCGCTACATTGGGCCAGTGCTCTGGGCACTCGACGAATCCCCAATCAAAGTCGCTGACATACCGGATCGCGCTTTTGATTCCGCCGAAGAGAAACAGCGCGTAGCCGCATTGCTCGATAAGTACAACCATCCGCTCGATGAACAATCGCAGGACACCGGCAATGCGCAATCGCAAGCATCGCCATCGCTCCCGGACAATCAAGCGGAAGCGGACGAACAAAGCAACGCCAACGCGAATGACAACGCGAATGACAACGCGAATGACAACAGTGACGAAGCGGACTCTGGTAATCAGAACGACGAGGAGAATTCAAATGCCAACGATGAAGCGGACGGGAATGATCAGGCTGATGAAAACTCGAGCGCTAATCAGGCTTCAACTCAAGCTGTTGAGATGACACCGGAAATCGATGCGGGTTTTGCGCAGCTCGCGGCTGAACGCAAAGCGCGCCATCCGCTCCGCTACTTTCTCTGGCTGCCGTTCAAGCGTGGGTTGTCGCTGTGGTTTGATACTCATTCGCAATACTATCCGTTCGAAGGCGAGTTGCTGCCACTGAGTGATCTTGATTACGACATTCATCAACAATACTGGTTGCCGCTTTTTGCCGGACTGACTTTTGTTTACACGCTGCTTGGGGTAGCGGGCGGATGGTTCTTGTGGAGTTCCGGCTTGTTCGAGGCACGGCGCTGGTTGCTACTGGCCGCGCTCATGATCTTCTTCCGAATCGGCTTCTTCGCTACGTTGGAAAACCCCGAGCCGCGCTACGTTGTAGAAGTGTTTCCGTTTTTGTCGGTCCTGGGCGGGATTGCCCTGGTCCGTCTTATTGGGATCAGTAGGACCAGCCGGAAAAGGCTATTTTCTAATTGAACGGATCGTTTGTCTGGCAAGGAATTGTTTTAGACCACCGGGAACAATCGCACGCAGCAGCGCATGGGCCACGCGGCTCGGCACCAGCACACCATGTTGCACTAACGCATACTCACTTTCCCACCAACTTGGCACAAATTTTCCCTTGAATCGTCGCAGGCCTTCAAAGCTATAAAACGTTTTCAATGGTTTTGCTGCCGAACGCAAGGCGCGTTCGATGACCGGATGATCGTGAGTTGAAATATCGTCGTCGCCGTCCTCAGCAAGTGGTGCGGTTCCCAATGTGGCCATCGTCGCGCCCGATTCTTTGAGATGTCTCAGTGCTTCTGTGACCAGCAAGTCGGCTGTGCCTGTGGGAGCGTCTGGTGCGCGCAAGACATCTTCCAAATACCAGCCATCGCGAGCGGGAATGGGACTGGCTGCAATCAGACCCACCAGTCGTGAGTTGCTGTCGCGTGCGATAAATAATTTCTTTCGCTCGGCGCTGGCAAAAGGATCAAGTGCCAGCAACCAGCCAAAGCTTGCCGCCGCGCGACGCGACTTTAGCCACTGCAAACAAAGATCTGCAATTTCTTTTCTGAACGCAAAGTCAAAGTTTCCCACCAACTCCACACTCACGCCCTCGCGTACTGCTTTGTTGACGCCCGCGCGCATGTGCTTGGCCGCATTTCCGCGCGGCTCCCACTTCTGCAAATCAAAATACGGTGCGGCGCCAATCTTGATTGCAGTTAAGCCAAGTGTAATTGCTTCGCTTGCAAAGCGATCGGTAGCAGGTACGAAGGCAGCAATCCGCTTTGCTTTCGAGGCTGCCGCCATGAAGCCGATGACTAGTAGTTTGATGTCATCCTTGTGGGCCAGCGGGTCGCCCGCGGCAAGCCACACGCGTCCGAATTCGCCGTAGATTATTGCGCCATCTATGCCAGGCATGGACCAGGTCGCCGCGCCGGGCGCGATGCTTACTAGCGAGTGTGCGTTGTAGCCGTGAAGTGTTTGCAGGCGAAGTAAATTGTCAGTCGGATCTATCGCTGGAGCGCGCCGCGCTCCGCCGCGGACCATTTGCACCTTCAGCCTTACGTAGCGAGCGCCGTAGCTTGCGCCGCCTCCGGCTGCCAGCCACCAAATGTCACGTATAGGAATGTGTGGATGAATTAGCACGTCATGCGAAAAAATGAATGCCTAAAGCACGTCCGTTTGGTTGCCGGACCTCTAGGAAAAGTTGCAGGACAAGGAAAAAGCTAAGGATTAGACGTAACTGGCGGTGTGGTTCCCGGGACTTGTTCCGAAGGCAACACGCGCGCTGGTTCAGGTTTATCGGGAGAAGTATGCAGATGAATGGCTTTCCAATCTTTTCCTACTCGCTTGAAAACCAAAGTCATTCGGCCCGTCGCCGTTTCCGGAGTTCCTTTGTAGCTTTGCGACTGCGTCCAAAGACAAGTCACTATTGCGCCGTCGCGGCCCAACATGGTGATCGAGACATCGCGGACGTCCAGTTTGACGTCTTTCACGTCGGCGTAAGAACTCTCGCGGTTTTTCCGCATTTGATCCCAACCGCGGGTTACTGTCCCGTTGTTATTAAACAAAATCAGGCGAGGAGAATTCAGATAAACGTTCGCCACCGCTTTCGCATCAGCGTGGCGAATGCCATTCACCAGCGCGTTGAATGCGGCGATGACACTCTGCGAGCCGGGCGTTTCGCTTCCACTAATTTTCGGTTTCACT